>BNJS01002520.1_pt1 | contig 229693 bp, 317 predicted proteins | sample 8540461 | NCBI WGS metagenome assembly BNJS01 (sample SAMD00202454, study PRJDB9452) | human saliva metagenome | isolation source: human saliva | place: Japan | reverse complement strand
TGCAGAAATTAGGACAATTAGTTAAATTAAAAATACTACACAATTTTTGAAAAAGTGATTTTAACGCCAACTGAATTTTAAACGATTAGCTTTTTGCGAGAGTTATGCCCTCATGGTTACGTGAAGTTAGTTGTTAATTATAATGAATTAGAATATTTATTTGAAGAAGTAAAGAACGAAAATATTGCTAAAAAAATAAAAAAACGAAGCATTTGAGATGGTTGTAGAGAATACTGATAAAGATGAACTTGAGAAGGATGTTCTTTTATTTTCGAAAGGCGAGCTTAGCCTTCAAGATCACATCTATTATGTACGGTGTGTTTCATAAAGATGTTAAGAAATTAGCTATAAGATTACTTGGTGAAGATTTTTGTTAATGGTTTATGGAAAGAATCAAAAGAAACATAGACAAAGAAAAACAACAGAAATGTTGTACGGTGTTTTCCCATACTAGCGTAATACCTGAGGTTCGTGAGAAACGAATTAAGACAACTATTGAGCGATATGGTGTTGAAAAATGCAATGAAAAACGATGAAATTAAAAACGATGTCAACTCGCTAATCTGAAAAATAACGGGCATATGTACGCTTGTCAGAAAGTAAATGAAAAGATGGCGTACGGATTTTTGTTTCATTATTAAGTACTGATGAGAAGTGGCTAAAGGTAATTAATCATCAAGATTTTTTTACTACCATATCACAGAGACTTTGCTTTTTGGTGATGCCAATACAACTGTCTTACCAATATTTGAGCTGTATGTTAAGCTTAATGGTGAGAAAGTTAAATATCCACATGATGTTATTTTTAGCCCAAGGATTAAATTTGATAAAAAATATATTAAGGATTTATCTGATAAAGGCTTGGTAGATGCTATTATAGAATTTAATAGTAAATCTGATTTTGAAATTAAAGTTCTTAAATATCTAGATGAACTAAATGTGGATTATGTTGAGAACACAAGGTCTCAGTTAGGTAATCTGAAATTGATTTTTATATTCCAAGTTTAAAAAGTTGGAATTGAGGTTAATCCGACATATGCACATTCTAGTAATGGGTATGCGTTAGGTAGATGTATGAGAGGGTCAATCAAAGATAAGTATTATCATTATTCTAAGTATGAACTAGCGATGGATAAAGGGTATTAAACTTATTCAATTATATGAATAGGGATTTATGTGGTGATACTTGGGTAAATATCACTGAAGCCAGACTTAGATCGTTATTATTGGGTTATGATGCTAAGCATTATGCTCGTAAATGTGATTTCAAGGTTGAAACTAGTAGAAACGTACCCAGAAGTGTCAAGATTTCTTAAATAAGTATCATACACAAGGATGTGGTCGTGCAAATAGTTATCTTTCTATTTATTCAGATAAATTGTTGATTGGTGTTGCTTCAGTTGTGAAGCATAAAAAGAATATTGAGCTTAAACGTATGTGTTTTTACCAGGGGTTCAAGTTGTGGGTGGATTATCTAAGGTTATCAAAATGTTTATGGATACATCCAGGTTTTTGACTTAATGAGTTATTCTGATAACAACTTAGGTGATGGTTTTTAAGTTATAAAAGCAGCTGGTGGTGAATTTATTCATGAAACAGGTCCATCTAAATTATTCGTTAACTTATTCGATCCAAGCTGATAGGGTATTCTTGGATGATAGATACACCTTGGAGTGGTAAATCAGGTGTTCTTAGTAAAAATGGGATATGATGGTTCAATGAGTACACGTGAGTTCATTGAAACGAAAAATGGAGACACGTAGTGGTCTAAAAAAGGGTATAACGTAGTTTATACTGCTGGTTCGAAATTGTGGTATTTTAAAAATAATTTATAAGCAGAACGTTCAACGACTATCCCCTTACGGGGGAGTAGAGACGTAAGCAAATGACGTTTTGAAAAATCCAACAACTCATTAAGAGTTGAAGAAATAGTCTGCTCTGTATGGAAACATACAGCATGGTTCTTTGAACCATGGGTTGGTAGTTGCGTTACCAATTTTAACATAAAAGTTAATGATAACTCGTGCAGGGGAAAGGTATATTAGCCTGGTGTAGTGGTGACAATTGCATTCTATAACTAATTGCTTTTTAATTCCTAAAGCCTTGTTAACTAAATCGGAACTTGAAAAAGTAGACGTAAATGTTATGAAAGTAGAAAAAATAACAAGGATGGACTATGGTGAGATAAAAGCCTTATTTAATAAATGAGGTCCTAAGGTCTTTATACAATGGATGTTTAGCAGCGAAAGCCCTAAGTATTATCGTTAGATAGTATATGGGACACGTTCAACGACTATCCTTGTGGGAGAGTGAATTACTAAGCTGATGTTTATCAGTGAGTAAACAGCCGCAAGTTAATGGTGGAAGAAAAATGTTATATCTTAAGGTTTTAAGATAAAGATATAGTCTCATCTCATGTGAAAGCATGAGCAGAATAAGATTCAGGGGCTTGTGTTACGGACAAGTTCGAAGGTAATGTCAGACAGTAATTATGCCTCAATTGATATGGACGCGAGAAAAACGTAAGCATAACATGGTAATAAATGATCCAAAAGGAGGCTGCTTCTTAACTTCTATGTTAAAGCAACGGTTAGAGGATATGATGTTATGCAATTCAATTTAATGAATTCAATGAAAACAATGATATACAATCGTGCGAAACGTTTTAGCATTGAAAAAGATGTTGAGTTAGGGATGTTGTAAACGGACTAATAACTGATATTGCGACAGTCGGTGATGGCTGAATTAATACTCCGACGTGCGTTTATTTGTACGAAGCTCGGTGAAAGTCGTCTTGATGGTGGGGCGGATTTCCTAAAAAGTAATATGAGTGAATGTAATGTGAACCCTTGTTTTAAAATCAACATTGTTTTGAAATTTTATGTACAAGTTGAGTAATTTGATTGTAGTGAAAAGACTTCTTGTAATAGTATATATTGATAGAGAGGGCACCTAAGTTGTTTATGTGGATAGCGATATCGGAACGTTTGAAGGTATTTATATTGTAAAGAATATAAATACTGGCAGCGATGATGTAGTAGTGTTGAAGCCGTGTAATGACGGTGGAGCGAAGGTCATCAGTCAGGTGATATTACTTGATGGAACGCCGTGTGCAGTGAAAGTTGCATGCACGGTGTGGAGTGGGGAAAAAGATGGAATAACATCAAAGTTTTACCTATCACTATCACTTGGACTCGCAGCCATGGCAGCTCATGAGGGGATTTTTGTAAAAATGTGGTGAGTACGTAAACGGTATAGCCGCAGTATTCTTCCCATTGGATGGTGGAGAAAGATCGGGTATGGTAAGATGAGCCAACAACGCATTTAAGCGTGCAGCGTTCGGTATGATTGATTTCTATTTAGAAGAAGAACGAGAATTAAGACGAAAAGCTAGTAGAGAAGGTTGGAACACAAAGGCTATTGGAACAAAAGAATAGACCAACTTTGGGCTAAAGTTACGCTATACAACTGTTATCAATTATTTACTAGACTTTCTTCTCGTAAGAAGAAAAATCCATATACCGAATTCCAAGCTCGTGCAAAAAGCTGGTGAATTTGATAATATGGATGAAGATGAATTCAACGTTTACAAGACCGATACGAAATCATATCTAGTATTTGGAACGACCAACCCGAATCAGATATGTTAACGTTGTACTTCAGTGCGACCAAGCTAGTTACAGTACCAACGGTATTCGTACATTAGTGAATAACGCAGATGATTCATTAAAGGCTATTGGTGGAGCCGAAAAATGCTTAGTTCATGCGAGTTGTTTCGTAGTGAAAAAGCTGCGATATGCATTAGCATAAACTGAATAACTGAAGTGGGGTGACCCGCTCACTAATACTCCGACGTGCATATATTTGTACGAAGCTCGGTGAAGTCGTATCGTGGCTATAACAACGATGCGGGTGTCTATGAAAGCATCATATGGTTAGTATGATTTTATCTGACGAAGATGTGAATGAAAACTTTTTGTAGTTTTGTAAGATTAGTAATGATGGACTAAGTGAACGTCTTATTTTTAAAAAGGGACTACTAAGAAAAACATCGACCTAAGTGATGATATAGATGGATAGGTTATTCAGAACAGCGAAAGGTAATAATCGTTTAGATTGTAGTCGAAGGATAATAAGCTACTTAATTATTGCTGAAAAGTAGTAGATCGAAGTGATGATAAACCTTGTAATGAGGGTGAGGAGTGATGGTCACAAGTCAAAATTGAAAATAACACAAAAATAGATATCTTCGGATGTCTATTTTTTTCTTTTTATTATCGACAAGTTTTTATATATTTGTTATAATAGATTTGCATAAAGTAAAATAGATGAGGAGACGAATAAATGAGGGGTTGTAAAAGCGAATCCTTATCCACGAGGTGTTAATCACAGGTGGGTTGTAATAGATGAAGAAACAGGTGAAATCCTAGATGACGCACAAGGGTTACGGATATAAGTCGAAGCAAAAAGGCGTATAATGCTTATTTTTATAAACAAAAGCGAAAAAGAAAAATCCTGGGCTTGAAGAATTATATTTAGATATATGTGGTCATCTTTATGAGAACCAGCATATAATTAGAAATTATAACAATATGGAAATAAGTGCATGGGAAAACGATACTTATGTTAGAACGAGTGATGTTTCGTTACTTATTGAAGGTGATGCGTTTTAAGTAAGTACTGAAGTACGTGATGTTCGCTATGTTCTAGATAATATCGGTGTTTACATAAAGTGACTAAAGTTTAGACGTAAGGTTTAGACTTGCTATTTTTGTTTATCACGTGGTATAATATTGTTATAAATTACGTCCACGGACGATAAAAAGGAAGGAAAAGAAATTTATGAGCAAATTTCATAAAACATTATTAGTCGCAACTGTTGTTGCAAGTATTGGTGTTGCGGGTTTTGTGCCATCTGCATTCGCAGAAGATTCAGTAAAAACAGAAGCTACAACTACTAGTAACGTTGATACTAAAGGACCTCTAACATATGATAAAGAGGGTGTAAGTAAAGGTTTCCACACTAAATTAACAACGATTACAAAACAATTAGACAAATCGTTCTTAACTAAAGCGGAAGCTAGTAAGTACCTTGATATGTATAACAAGTATTTCGAAAATGGTATCAAGGAAATCAAAGACGGAGCTTCGGCTGCTGAAATCAATAAGGTTGTAGAAGGCGTTGATAAAGAAGTTGCTAAAACAACTAAAGGCTTAGTTAAAGATGCTTCTAAAGCATTTACTGATAAGTATGCTACAAATAACACTAATATGACTTCAGTTCAATACAAATCATTTGTTATGCAACTTGATGAGTTAAATAAAGCAGTTGAGAAAGATACTCGTTACGTTAATTTTGATCGACATTTTAGATAAATTAACTAAAAATCTATGATGCCGTAGATGTTGCTTCAAAAGGTGACTACACAGCTAACTTCAAAAAACTTTAGAAGATTTAAAAGTTAAAGTTACAAATAGTAAAGGTGCTGACAAAGAGAAAGTTTTAGCTGAGATTGATAAATTAGCTAAAGAATTCGAAAAAAGAAGGTACTAATCACAATGTTAACACTTATAATGATAAATTAACAGCGTTAGAAAAATCTGTTGATACATTATTAGCATCAGCACCAGCTGCTGATACAAAAGATAAAGATGCGAAAGCAAAAGACGCTAAAGCTGAAGGTAAGAAGGGTTTACCATCAACTGGTTCTCAGACAGCACTTGTTGCAACTGGAATTGGTGCAGTACTTATTGCTATTGCTGGATTCTTTGGTTTACGTAGACGTAAACAATAGTTATTTTTAATTTTGATGGAACGCCGTGTGCGGTGAAAGTCGCACGCACGGTAACAATCTGTTACAAAATATTTAATAAAATTTAATAAATTAGATAATATTTAACAGAAAGCCGTGCTTATCCAGAAATGGGTGAGTATCATAACAAAGGTTAATTGCTTTGAACTCCTAAAGCTCTGTGACCTAAAGAATATTCTGAAAAAGATATTTATTATGGTGGCGAAAAGCTAGAAATAACAACAGAGATGAACTATGGTGAAATAAAAAGCTATTCAGTGATATATGAATTAAATAGTGAACTTATATCAGCGGTAGTCCTAAGGTTTATAAACAATGGATGTTTAGCAGCGAAAGTCCTAAGTACTAATGAATATATTAGTATATGGAAGACGTTCAACGACTATCTCCTGATGGGAGAGTCACAAGAAGTCTTGTGGAAAAATCTTTGGTTTGACTGCTTACGAAAGTAAGTAAAAGATTGACATATAGTCTACGCTTGCATGAAAGTGTAAAGAGGTCTGCTAGTGATAGTAAGACTGCTATGAAAGTAACGATTCATAGTGAATGAAATAAATTTACTTAAATATAAAAATATTTGACATATCATTCCTTTTTATGATATAATATAACTATATTATAAGAAAGGAATAGATAATCTATGAAATTATTAAGAATGAATGAGGTATCTGAAATTACCGGATTGGCACAGTCCACACTAAGACTCATGCACCGTAAAGGTGAACTCGTTCCTCTAAAAAATATCTTCAGGTGGAACAAGATATTATAGTGATGAACAAATTAAAGAGTACATGGGTATTGAGACTGTATCAAAAAGAATTGTTATTGGATATGCTCGAGTATCATCAAGAAAACAAGAAGATGATTTAGATAAGCAAATTGAAAACTTAAAAACATACATGTTCGCTAAAGGTTATTCATTTGAGATGATAACTGATATTGGATCAGTATTAACTACTCTAAAAACGGACTAACTAAATTATTAGAAAAGAATCCATAATGGTGAAGTTTCTAAAGTTGTAGTTTTATGCAAAAGATAGATTAGTTCGATTCAGTTTGAACTTTTTAGAAACTGTATGTAAGTTGAATGATTGTGAAATTGAAATTGTAGATAATACTCCAAAAACAAATGAAGAAGAACTAGATTAACGATTTGGTTAAAAGTGGTTAATGTTTTTGGTAGTGAACTAAAAAGGTAAACAATTAAAACTAATAAAAACAATTTGCGGAGGATTTGAAAAGATAATACGAGGGGAAGTCGTTAGAACTTTTTCCTACACCAGAACAAGAAGATGTTTTAGAATGTGTATAGGTTATGCAAGGTTCTCATATAACTATTGTAAAGAATATGATGATAATTATGTTAAAACGCATAATACTAGGTTGAGTGCATTTGATTTAGCTAAGGTTTTAGTAAAACTCAAATATACCGAAGGTTATGAGTGGATGCAGAGGTTGCCTTCGGATATTGCAGAAACAGGCAGCTTCTGATTTTGGAGCCGCTAAGAAAAAAATTCCAAAAAGAATTTACAAAAATGCTAGTCATACAAACTACAAGAAAAAAACATGACCATAGAACAATCTTTCTATTGTGAATATCGACAAACTAAAATCAAATCAAAAAGCGAGTTTACATACCTAAAATTGGAGATGTAAAAATGAGTAGAAACTTATCGAAAAGGTACTAAACTTATAAATCCCAGAATTGTTATGCAATATGGAAAATGGTACTTGTCTGTAAGTTTCGATGTAGAACCTAAAGAAAAAAACCAATATTAACTGAAGAAACTGTTGGAATTGATATGGGTTTAAAAGATTTAATGATTTTAAGTGATGGTACGGTGTGTGAAAACATTAACAATGAAGGTAAGATTAAGAAATTGGATAAAGAAAAAGCGTCGTTTAGAAAGTTCGATGTCTCGTAAAAAGTTAAAAAGCGCTAAAGTTCAATCTAAGAATTTCTATAAAAACGAGAACCAAGTATTATAGAGTTACTAAGAAATTGAATGATATTCGTAAAGATTATAGACATCAGGTTACTCGAGATGTTATTAATAAAAGACCTAAACGAATCGTTTTAGAAGATTTAGATATTAAAGGAATGTTAAAGGATGCAACAAAAGGCAAAAGCTATTTCAGGAGCTGCTTGGTATACACTTAGAGTGTACCTTATGTATAAAAGCTGAAGAAACTGGTATTGAAGTTGTGATAGCTGACAAATACTTCCCAAGTAGTCAGTTATGTAATTGTTGCGGATATAAAAACAACCAAGTTAAAGATTTGAATATTAGAACTTGGATATGCCTAAATGTGGTACAAATCATAATAGAGATTTGAATGCTGCACTGAATCTTAAAAGATTATCCAGATAAATATTGTACGAACCTATAATTTAAACTAAAAAGTACAATATAAGGTTGCAATACCACCTCAAAAACTAGAGACCTTACTATAGGAGTGTCTGTTTCAAGACGTTTTATGGAGACGTAAAACTATTAGCTTGTTTCAGTTGCACAAGGTCAGTGAAAGTTAAGAAAAAAGTATAGATTTAATTAAATATGTTAATATTTAAGTAGATTTATTATATTGGTGCAGGGGCGGGGAAAACTGGAATGTTACCTATCGCCATTGTATATGGTATTGCTGTTACGGCGATGTCATTCTTTACGGATCCAACGATTTCGACATTAACATCTGGACCACCAAGTCAGAACGTTGATATTGGAGGATTCTCTTTCCCAAGACGATTAGGTGTTCGTATGAACCCTGATTTCATGATGAAATATCACCTTAAAGGTTTACAAGCTAGATGGCAGCGTATGCTGATCCGAATTTTAAAGAGTCTTTAGGTAAAGATTTTTATCATGAAGATACTGTTTCGACTGTAGGTTGGGCTAGATTCTATTTCGATGGGATTTTCCCAGAGGATACAGCTTATTTAAAACTTGAGATTGTAAACATGGCTACAGACTTCTTGGTTAAAACAGTTTTTATTTCAAATTTACGAAAAAGTTATCTTATGACTTTTAGATGGGCGTTCATATTTACTTGATCATGTACTTGATGAGAAAAATTGTTAAGAATGGTTATTTAGAGGAATTACGACCATTTAAACGAAAAAGATGGAACAATTGTTTTATAAAGCTAAAAACACAATATAAAAACAGAAAAAAAGTACTTAATATTGAGTGGAATCCGTTCAAATCAATGGAAGACACTGATGCAATATTAATGACAAGTGTATCTTATACTGAGAAGAGCAAAAATGTTGTTCTAGTTACTCCTCCACATATGATGGAGTATGCTAAGTTAGTACTGATATTTGTTAAACAGTTAGTAGACTACAACTTTAGTGTGTCTTACTTAACGAAATCTTCTCAAAAACCGTTTATGCGGTGCTTATCCAGAAATGGGTGGGTATCATAACAAGCGTTAATTGCTAAGAGTATCCTAAAGCCTTGTGGACTGAAACGGAATTCGAAAGGATAGATGGAAAAGTTATGAAAATGAAAAATCACAAGGATGACCTATGGTGAAACAAAAAGCACATGAATGATAGTGTGTCCTAAGGGTTTTAAGAATGGGTTATTTGAGCGAAAGTCCTAAAAATTGTTTTAGAAATAATTTATGGAAGACGTTCAACGACTATCTCCTGATGGGAGAGTAAAACCGTAAGCTAACGACGGAAGAAAAAAATGCTTGGTCTGACTGTCTTGGGGATGCAAGATAAAAAGATTGACAAATAGTCTAAACTCATAACGAAAGTGTGAGAGGTCTGCTAGTGATAGTAAGACTGTATTAGGAGTTGCGTCCTAGTATGAACAAGATAGATTTGCTCAAAAAGGTGTTATAAAAATGATATTATAAATAATTATAAATTTGAGTAAATTTATTGATTTTTGCTTTACAAAACTAGGTATATGTTGGACGAATTGGGGAACTTACAGTCAGAAGGGCATGGTATTAATAGCTTTGCAACCCTATTATCAATCGGTTTAGGGCAAGAGCAACAATTTACAATTATTCTTCAGACTTTACAACAATTACGTGATGTATACGGGGATTCTGTTGATAAGATCGTACAAGGTAATACTTCAAATATTGTATTCCTTAAATCAACAGACGAAACAATGATAGATACAATGGTTAAAATGTCAGGTACGACACATAAAGTGTATCAGGATTCTAAAACAGTTACGAGAGATATGGCGAAGTTGGTTATGCCCACTGAAGGTAAAGTGTCGTATACTCAGACTGCAAGAGAAGTACCTGTAATTTCATACAATGATTTTGCATTTATTAGCCCAAGTAACTCTATAGTATTTAGAGCAGGGGATAGTGTAATCTGGAACAGAAATGGTTCAGTATTACCGATGGCATGGTGTTTATTCAAGAATACGATTAAACAACCTGGTAAAGATTATAATTTACAGACTTTACCGACATTATCACAAGCTATGCATTTTGATGTACGTAAAAACCAACCAGACTTTATGAAGATGTTTGATAAACGTCTGGACCAAGCTATTGTGGCGAAAGCTGCATATGATATGTATCAAAGTGCTTATGGTTACAGTGATTACGAAATGCAACAATTAGATCCGATAATATGGCTGATGAGATTATGGAAATTATTGCAAATACATTAGCAGAAGATATGCCTGAAAAATATGGTGAAGATATGGATTTAAGCAATTATGAATCTATGTTCGATACAGGTGAATCGGAAGAAAATAAAGAAGTTATGCAAGAAGTTAATAAACTTATGCATGAGAAAAATATGGCTGAAAAAGATTTCAGATTTGCTCAAGGTAAACTAAGACCTATGGATTTAGTAGGTAAACAGGGTATCAATAGACAGCTAGAAGGTGTGTTTATGAGCGTTTATGGTTCACTTATTCATAGTTTTGCAGAAGATCCACAGTTTATGGTTAAAAACAGATCGTTATATACTGCAAAAGGGACGCTTTTAATTAAAGCACAAGGTGATATTGATGCTATTGAGCAATTTGAAGAAGCAGCTCGTGATGCAAATAGCCGTATATATGATGAGGGTGGCGGCGTTCGTGATATTATTGACGCAAGCTACATTATAATGGATTCGTTCTTTGTACATATGTCTAACTTAAAAACATGGAAAGACATTTGTGACGGGGATTTTGATGCGGCTGTCGCAGCTGAAATCGATAACTAAAATAAAAAAAGCACTAGGGACTGGTCATCTCTGGTGTTTTTTCTGTGGACAAAATGTTAAATATATGTTATTATATTGTTATAGTTATTATAATAAATTTAACAGTAAAGGAGTTTTTAACTAAGATGGAATTAAAAAAATCAAAAAAACTAAATGATAGTGCAATCATACCTACAAAAAAATCATGATGCAGCTGGTATGGACCCTATATGCATTAGAAGATGTATTTATTGAACCTGGTTGTAAAAGCAATTGTACCGACTGGTATTGCGGTTGCTTTACCGAAGGGTACATTTGCACAAGTTGTCGGACGAAGTGGTATTAGTGCTAAGACCGGACTTAATGTTATTACAGGGACTATTGATAATGATTACAGGGTCCTATTGGAGTAATTGTACAAAAATACTAATCCTAATGAGAATTACAGAGTAAACTGGGCATTTTGGTACGGATAATTCTAATATAAGCATTGATGTAATGGGTATGAAAGCCACATGGTACGTATTTGGTGCGAAAAGGTGATAGAATTGCCCAAATGGTGATCACGTTCAACCTGAAGTTGAAGTATTAGAAGTGGATGATTTAGATGAGACTAATAGAGGGTGAATTAGGGTTTGGCTCAAGTGGGGTGAGATAGTTGGATTTTATTTTTGTATCATGGTAATGTAATAGCAATTGTTGTATTATTTTTTTATTACTTGTTATAACTGTTATTAGGAAATGGAACTGGTGGGCACAGTTTTTGAGTGTTTGGTATTATTCTTATGACACCAGTTTTATTTTATGATTATATGCTTTATCTTATTGGCGTACTTGTATTATTCGAATTATTTTTTTACTAAAAGCAAAAGCTCGTGTTGTTTCTATTGAGATTAATAATATGATTGATGAAGTGTTAGGGCGAAATGTATTCTTAGGTGAACCTGCACGTGCAAATAGAGAGCCAAAGGTTGTATTTGAAAATTATGAAAAAGAAGCTGGTTCAAAAGAAGGTAGCGGACCAATTGTCGTACCTGAGGTAGAGGTTAAAAGACTTAAAGCGGGGGTTGAGGCCATTATTGAACCAATTGCTGTGCCTTCAGTGGAAGTTAAGGTTGATACAGCACCAACAGAACTCGAAACGAAAGTCGAATCTAGTTATGCTAATATAACTAAGGCGTATGATTACGGTGAACGTAAAAGAAAAAGATTAGAACGAATTCTTAACAAAAGATAGGCGAATTATTTGACAATTGTGATCGTTTAGTGTATACTTGACGTATGATAATAATATGCCGAAAAATTCAAAATGAATTTTTATATTAAGTAACCGTCGGGTTCAGTTTATTTTTTCTTTAAATCAATGGCTAAACATTTGTTTAGATTTAAGCTCAAAATTTAATAATTATCAACTTATAATGTGGTAGAAAATTTATTATATTTTTAAATTATTTGTTGCACTTTTTTTATTACATTATGGGTTAGGGTATTAGCTGAGCAGGCGTGTTACGAACTGCTTGGCTATTTTTTTGTCATAAAAAAATTAATGATAAAAGGATGGATTTAAATTATGCAAAAAAAAGGAATAAACAATTATTGGCGAGAGTTTCTTGTTAGAGAAGCTATTGAGGGCGATAAATATTGGACATGTAGAAAACGGTGGTGACGAACTTACTGTTTCAGAGTGTAGGAAATTACGTAACGAAATTTTTGATAAAGCTTTTTACTGAAAAGGCTAATAGTGGTAATCAACCCATAACCCCTGCTAAGTTGATGGAAATAATGGACAATATTGCTGAAGAAAAATACGATACGTATGTGTTCGGTGATGATAAGTCAACAAATAATGAGTTCTATCAAGATTGTATAAATGAATTTATGGATTTAACTGGCGCTACAACAAAAAGATGGTAGGGCACGTAATTATGGTCAAGAATTAGTTTTACCTATTTCACCATTCGATCCGAAATTCACGTACCGAGCTGATGTTATGAAGCAAGGTACTGCAATGATGTATGTTAAAGACGCTGATTTAATGAAATATTTTGGTGGTGACTTAACTGTTTTCGATAAAGAATTTGAAAAACATGGCGATATTCAGTTATTTGAACAATCAGTTGAAGGGTATTTACCTGTTGGATTTTTAACGTCACCTGATGATAGAAGTGGTTTTGAGTGCCTTAGCTCCATATATCAAAAACACGTGAGTACAATAATGTTAGAAATTGGGTTAATGATATCGATCCAAGTCAAAGAATGTCTGATAAAGGGTATTGCTCGAAGTCGTGCTATACTTGAGTATTTAGTTAATAACGGAATTGATTATGAGGTTGTTGCTGACCAAAATAAAGGGCAAATTAAAGCTAAATTATTAGGTACAAAAATTGAAGTAAGACTTACTGATACTTTAGAGAACGAACATTTTGTTGGACGTATCTATGAAGGTGGTACAACTATAGCTTATGGTACGAACTATAAGGATCCTAATACTAAGAAATACGATATGTATAATAATGTAACGCCAGAAGAAGCTGTTGATTTATTACGTTATGCTCGTGGTGAGAATTTACAACGAGAAGACGGTTCTATTGTTGGTGAACGTTCAACTTTTGAAAAAGCAGGTCGCTACAAAGTTAAAACCGAAATTAATGGCAGAACAGTTGAAAGATCATATAACGGTGTTGGTGAGTACAACAATGCTTATAAAACAAGTGATAATTTAAGTGTTATGTATAAACCTTATGAAAAAGAAGGTGCATATGTACCTGAACACAGCTATGTGCATATTAGAACAAAAGATAGAGATTCTAATACATTATATTTCGGTGATGAAGAAGTCGCTCGTGCGTTTCTTGTACAATCTATAGAAGAAGCTAAAGAACACCTTAGATCTCGTATTAATGTTGAAAAACTAGAAGAGATTGCGTTAAATCATGATGATAATTTAGAATTTGACTATGATAATCAATCTGATATCAAAGTTTTACAATCTGATATTATTTTAAATATTAGAGCTAGTAAAGAAGAAGGTATAGAGTATGATGCACATGCTGCTATTGATGAATACCTAAGAACAGCTGTTGGTGAATTTGAATTAGATACTGACCCAGAAAGTCCTACTTATAATAAACGTTTTAACCCAGTTGGGGTAGCTAATTATATGGGTGGTGGATATTCTTATTTTAGAAACATTGATAATATTGTAGCTGCGAGTCGTGTTTACGGAATTAATCCTGGTGAAGTTTTAGACCCAAGTGAATCTTCTGGTGTTGGTCGTCAACTTATTAAGTTCGATAAAGAATCAGCAGTACATATGAAAGATATCGATAATCCATTTGTTCAAAAAATGTTTAATGAAATTAAACAAGGTATTTTATCTAATGCTTGTTATGTTAATGATGAAGATATTTTATTTGATGAAAATGGTATAGTTTCATATACAGCTCGACAAGCTAACAAAATGATGACTAGAAAACCTAACGGTGAAGTTGTTGCTGATAGTGAAGTAGTTATAAATGGGCAAATAGGGCAAGTATTTGTACCTCAAGAAGATGGTATGATTAGAACTCGTTTTGCTGACACAGGTAACTATTATGTAGCACCTGGTTATGAAGCATATGTTGTACCTGATGATGGTTCAGGTCAGACACTTGAAGAAAGAACTAGATTACGTGGTTATGAACAATTAATGGCTGAAAGTATTCGTTATAGATTACGTAGTGATCTTAGTCAAATTAAAGGTCATATTGGTGGAAGCCCTACGAACGTTAATGGTGTTTATAGAAGACTGTATGGTACTCGTCATGATTTAGACTTCTATGAAAGAAGTGCTGAAGACGGATTATCAGATGAATGGCGTAAAGCAATTATATCTTCTGAGGTAGGTCGTGTTAAGTATAGTAATGAGTTAAAAGAAGGTTCAACTATTGACGCGGACTTTACTGCTCAATCAACAAATAGAGATTTAAATTATAGAAATGATAATTTTAGAGACCCTTATCAATTAACAGGTAGACGAAATATGTCTATTCTAACTGAAGAAGGAAATGGTTATTTCGATCCGATTATGACTGGTGGTGCTATGAACCAAGGTATCGTTAGATTCTTAGTTGAAGGCGCTAAAGTTGATGCGGACGGACGTATAATTAAGAGTGAAATAGAAAATGATAGAGTGCCTCTTATGAAATTGCCAGAGCTTGAAGAAATGAAATATGATCCATATGATAGACAACAAATGACTGTTAGTAATATTTTACAAGCAAGTTCAATTACAGATTCTGTTGGTGTAGCTAATATGACAGCTGGTGGTTGGAACTTCGATGACGGTATTGTTATATCAAAAGAATTTGCTGAGCGTTATCAAGTTAGGGGTTCTGATGGGCAATTACGTGATTTAGTGCCAGGTGATAAACTTTCTGATATGCATGGTAATAAAGGTGTAATTTCACTTGTAGTTGACAGAGATATGTCTTATGGTGAGTATAAAGCTGAAAAACTTGAAGATATGGTAACACTGTTTAAAGAAAATGAGAACTTAGACATTGTTATGGCTCCGTTTCCAACTGTTTCTAGGTTTAATGGTGGTTCAACTCGTGAGTTAATGAAAAAAACTAATGATTTAGTCCTTACTAAAAATGATGAAACAAATGTTATTAAAGGTGGAATTGGTCATGCTAAATTTATCGTAACTCATATGGCAGTTGATGCGAAAACTAAAGTGTATGATGATGATGCAATGGCTGAAGGTAAAGGACGTAAAGCGAGTGGACAGTTAGCTTGGGCGCTTAACGCACAAGGGTGTACACATATTATGAATGAGTTTTATGGTTCAAATAATCGCTCTTTACAAGTTTACCGTGAGATGCTTATAACAATGGGTCTTGATATGGATGAAATTGGTAATTTCAGAGAAACATATGAAGAACATAATGGTGAACATCGTAACAGATTTGCGTTTCCTGATTTTGAACTTAAAGAAACAAGTAAAGGTGATAAAATTGCTGATATAGCTGGTACGAAAACTAAGTTTATAAAAGAAATAGGTGAAAACGGTGGATTTATGGAGATTCCGTTTGAACTTAAGTTCCCGACTGGTAAAACAATACCTGAATGGGATGGCGCGGAACCATCGATATTAGATGGTACAACTTATAGATTACCAGTTCTTAGTGCAGACGTTCGAAGTGGGCGTGAGTTCGCTGATGGTGAACAAGTAATGTTACATGATTATACACATCATTATGCGAATATAATGGAGACTTCACTACGATATGTTCATGCGCAAGAAGAATTAGCTAGACATGAAACAGAAAAACACCTTAAAGCTAATAAAGTTAAAGAATACGAAGATTATATCAAAGATGCTCCTGATTTAGCTCAAAGTTATTTCAAGAGAATTACTGATGATTTAGAAGTTCGTAGATTCTCTGGTAAACATAATATGATTCGTGATGGTATTATGGCTAACAAATTACCTAACTCAGCTACAGCTGTATGGTTGGGTGACCCTAGATTAGACATTGATACAGTTGCTGTTTCTGGTGAAATTTGTGATAAATTAAACCTTCGTGAGGGGAATACAGTTATTTTATGGCGTGACCCGATGTTACGTGATTCTGGTGTACGTGCGTTTACTGTTAAACGTGATGATAATCTTAAAGGTATTGCGATTAATCCAGTTATGGATAAATCATTTGATGGTGACTTTGACGGTGATGCTATTGCATTAGTGAAACCATTGTCAAAAGAATCAATCAAAGAAGCACGTGAGAAATTATCAGTTAAAGCTAACTTATTAGATTATGGTGTAAAAGATGATAAAACAGGTTTACACCCACTTATGATGCAAGATAGTTTAGATATGAAAGTATTACAACATACTACGCCTGAAGCTAAAGAGTTCTTTGATAAGATGACTGAATGGGTTAATAATTTCGAAACAGCTCATAAAGAAGGTAAGTTATCAGATGCAGATTTAGATAAGAACAGAACGAAAGCTGTAAAAGAATTGTCAGGCTATTATAAAGCTGGATTACAACGCGCACACGGTGAAGCTGTTATTACATATGATAATATGGAAGATCACTTAAAATCTGTACACCATGCTTGTATTGAGACTGGTGCAAAAGGTAGCGTTGGTAAAATGAGACACTATATGAAACACGCTGGATTCTCTGATGGAAAAGAGGATGGTGAATTAGACTTTGACAGATTATTCGATAAGAGTGACACTTTTGCTACAATGCAAGACCATAATGATACTCAGTATGCAACAGCAGCCAAAACATGGGGTACTGGTACAGCTGGTATGTTTTCACAAAGAGGTATTGCTGTATTACGTAACAGAGCACCGAAAGAAGTGTTAGAGATGACTTATACTGCTACACAATCTATGTTGCAAGCTAAACACGACCCTATTGAAGCTAGACATAAGTATGAGATGTTAAAAGGTACAGCTCGTAGCTTCTGGCAAGGATATGAGATGATACCAAGTGGTGAACCAGGTAGTGATGATCGTACTTGGACGATTGCAAAAGACCATAATGGTAAGCCTATTAGAGCTAGTAAAGAATATTGGGTTGAGTCTATGATTGATTTCTATTCTGACCCTAATGGTATGAATGTTAAAGTTAATAACGATTGTATTAGAATCATCGCTGATAAACTAGCTGGTGATGATGGTAAGATAAGAAATCTTGAGCGTGAAGCTAAAGAACAACTTGGTGCACCAATGGATAGATTAGCGTATGGTGGTGATTTTAAATTAGTTCAACAATTCGCTAAAGAAGGTGCGAACTTATTTGCTGGTGAAGGAAATAAAGAATTTGCACCACGTGTTGTTAAGAATAATTTAAAATTAATGTACGAAGCAGAAAATGCTGGTACATCTGTTGTCTTCAATCCTATTATGAAGAAAGACACACAAGCTCAACCAGTAGCTGAACAACCAGTAGCTGAACAACCAGTAGCTGAACAACCAGTAGCTGAACAACCAGTAGCTGAACAACCAGTAGCTGAACAACCAGTAGCTGAACAACCAGTAGCTGAACAACCAGTAGCTGAACAACCAGTAGCTGAACAACCAGTAGCTGAACAACCAGTAGCTGAACAACCAGTAGCTGAACAACCAGTAGCTGAACAACCAGTAGCTGAACAAGAAGAACCGGTGGTTTCTAACCCTTGGGTTCAAAGTTTAGGTGAGTCTACTGTTACGGAAAATGTAGGTAGAAACAGAGTGGTAAAAGATTTAGTTAATTATGATGAACAACAGGACGCTTCGATGTCGTTATAGTGGTTTAATACTCACTATAACGCCTGCGGGCGTATATTATTAATGTTAGGAGGTTTGACATATGACTAAAGATTATGGATTAAAAAGTTTTATAGAAAAATACAGGTTTAACAGAAGAAGAATATTATGATTTAGAAGCGTATTACAGAATACGGTTCTGATTATGATTTAACAGAAGAGGAAATGGATGAAATGGCTCGTCATTATTTAGCTGAGGATTCAATTTTAAATAATGACCCTAGAGACGTTAAGTTGGAACCTATGTTCAATATAGATGTAACAAGAGAGGCTGATACAAACATTATATCTCATTTTGGAAAAGGTATGGCTCGATCTCAGACAAAAGAAGTACCAGTTGAGAAACCAGCTGGTGTTACAAAAAGATGAACAAAAACCTAAGAATGTCGTTAAAGATATATTAGGTAATAATTCTTATGACAACGGGTTATCAAGGTAGGTGAGTAGCATGTTAAATAAGAAAAAAGCACCTAAGAAGTTAAAAACAAGAGAAGATAAAATACAAGAAGAATTGGCTAAGCACGGGTATAACCTGGATGTACACGAAGAGGATAAAAATTACATGATTTTATTGATACAATAAAGGATTCTGAATTAGATTATACTGATTATATAGCTAGAAATATTGATAAATATGGGCATGAAAGCCTTGATGTTAAGAAAAAAATAATAATGTATTTAATCAATATTTATTGATACAATGTGTTGAGCCGATACGTCAAGGACTTAGTGCTCAAAATATAGCTAAATCTATTGGTATGTTCGCTGGTTTAGCTTTACTAAATGATGATTTTAGAAGTAATGCGAAATCGGTTATTCGTGAAGTGGTTGCACCACACTTAGATGAATATGTTAGAAATAATCCTGATAGTAAGTGGACTAAACTTAGAAATAGAATGTTTGAGAGTGGTGAAATACCTTTAAATCCTGATTCAGTTGCTGTTATGAAGGTTGGTATGATTAAGAAAGCGTACAAGGATTTACGTGATCCAGAAAAAGATAATAGCAAAGTTATTGCTGAATATAATAAAAGCAAATGAATTATTATATAGACAGGCTGAAGCAGACGGATTAAGTCCAGAGGCAGTAGATACGTCAACTAGGATATTAGTTGGTAGACTTCTTGAAAAACATCCTGATCAAGCGATGTATTTCGAAGAATTAGCGTATGGAGATTTACAACGTAGTAAAGATGGGACAAAAACAATATTTGTTGATGGTGAAGCAGTTGAGATGAATGTATGGGGTGGTGAGTTTGAATCAGCTGCTGGTGAAAAATATACAGGTTCATTCACACCAAGGTGGCCGCAAGATGCTGAATATCATTCTGATGCAATGTTTAACGATACTTATAAATATTTTTGAAAAAAAGAGGGTGCAAATGAAGAATCACTTCAGTCATATATTGAAGAAACAAGACTTTCATCTGAACCAGCATATAAATTTTTAGCTGATAGAAAACACCCAACTTATATGCAAAAACTTATGGCAAAAGATGATTTACCAGAAGATGTTTTTGGTGAAGTTAGTGTTGATATTTTCAAGTTCTATAGCATCTATCTTATCTAATGAGCCGCCTAATAATTATGAAAAGCATGAACGAAAAAGCTGAACGTGTTAAACCTGACGTTGATTGGGGTAAAAGTTCGACAAAACAAAGAAACTATGATAATATAAATAGAAAGGCTGAAGAAATCGAGAAGAATGGGAAGGATGACCCTGACTTTGGCTTCGGATTTGGTGGTAGATATGACTAAAAACTTAGGAAATTAGGAAAACGAGCAATTGGTGGGACTGATAAAGAGCAAATATCGCTAGCACTTGGTTCAAGTGAAGCAAGGGAGCGCGTTCTTGATTTAGCAGGGCTTACTGAACATGAGCAAGATGATGTTAACACAAGTAAAGCAAGTGTTTCAGAGTTATCTAAAGATGATGTGTTTCATGAAAAGATTGAACAAGAATATGCTAAAAATGGTCGACCAGAAGCTATAAAAAGAAGTGAACGTGCTGTTGAGGTTGGTACGTGGAAAGGTCAGAAACAAATCAGAAAAGTATACAGACAGCAGGTGTGGTAGAAGTTGCTCGTGAAAAGGCAGCTGCGACTGAGACTAAAGAGGATGATAATGCACCGCATGTTGTTAAGAATAGGGCTAAGGATTTAGTTTATGATGATGGTGTGAGTGCTGGTGATTATTCGAAAGATTTACTTGATGATTTGTTCTAGGTAGATTATGATGTCAAAAGATGAATTTTATAAACAAATTGAACAAGCGTTCGATAGAGATGACTTAGTTCTTGGTAGAAAGTTACCACCTATGGAACTAAGAGAACCACAAAGACAAAAAACCACCTAAGGTTAAATTAAATCTTCGTTATAAATGATGAGGTGTTATATCCTAGGGTGGGGCAACAAAGAGTGCAGCAAGCTGATGACGACGAAGCTGTATATTTTCGACCAAGCTTTTGGTGTAAATTATTAGATGGAAATAGCTGAGTAGTAACTACTTGGCTATTTTTAGTTGAAATTTGTTCCAACTTATGTTACAATGGTACAGTAATGGTATTACTAAGTAGTTAATTATGGTAATATTATGATAATAAAAAGCAAAAGAAGGAAGGAAAAATAAAAACATAGAATGTAATTATTGAGAAATTTAATAATTTAAAAACCTGCTAAAATTGAGTGTTACTGGGTGCAGCCTCATTATATTAGGTGTTGGAGGTCTTGGGTATAATTATCTTGGTGAAAACCACGGGCTTAAAGGACGTAAGGTTGAAGCAATTCCTCAATATATTTTAGGGGAAAATAAAGACCAAAACACTGAGCAAAAAGTTGAAGAACTACCAACAGTAGTTGGGAAAGATGGGGTTTACTCATTTGGTGATGATTTCTTCAACTATCGATTAGATAGATTAAAAACAAGAAAAATGGTGAGATCTATTTTGAAGTTATCATGAAGGCTAAAGAAGACTTAGGTGGTAAAGTTGTTTCAGAACCTTCATTTGTAATCCTAGATACTAGAGAAGCGACTGTTAAATCAGTTGTTGGAACGAGTGATAGAAGTGGAGATTGGAACCCAGATGCTATTAAAAAAGGTGATGAGATTAATATTAAGGTATCAGCTAAGATTGATAAAGCTAACTTAATTCACATCCAAGGATCTAATGGTAAGGTGTCAATGATTAAACTGGAAGGATAGTAAATATGAAGATTTCGCAAATTATAGTATTAATTATAAATGTTATAGGTATTGCGTTTGAATTTACTGTTTATTACTCGATTATAAATCGTTAGGGTTAATTACAATTGGAGCTCATATTTTATGGGCTGCGATTGTGCTGACTCAAAATGATAATTACGAAAGTGTACCAGATAAAAAATCTGGTGAAGATAATGAAGAAGAAACATATGGTGAAAAAGTTGAAGAATACTTAAACGTAACGTTGAAGAATGATGGTAAGGATATGTACAAAGGCTCTCTTACAATTTATGATAACCATATAGTATTTGAAACAGTGGATTCTAGACGTTTTGTTATGGAATGATCAGATATTGAAACAGCTCGTAAAGAAGGGCGTTTTAAAAGCCAGTGTTAATAATGATGTATTTATTTTTTTAGTAACGCAAATGACTGTGATTCTTTTATGGAATATGTAAATTAAAAAGCTACTTAAATGTAGCTTTTTCTTTTGACATTATTTTCTTATTGTGATATAATGTAAGTGTTTTAAGGATGTGATACATCGCCTTGGAACAATGGCACCTATGGGTCGCACAAGCGACAGGGACTTATCTATATTTACACTATTATATATATCGGAGGTAAGGATTTATGAATTTAAGAGGTGAAGGAAGCTCATACAAATAGAGATCTGATTGTTGTATCATTCGACAATCAAGTTACAAAAGATGGGAAAACACGTTATTTAGACGTACAAATGAACCGTGAAGGATTAGTTGGTGAGGAAAAAGATAACACAAATCTACACTTATCATCTAAAGCAGTTAAACAAGCAGATGGTTCAACTCGTTATAATAACTCAGTACCATATCATATGAGTCAATATGATAAATTAAAAGAAGCAGCAGGTGACAATGTTATTAAGCTTGAAAATGGAGCTGAAGTATTTGCTGTTAAGGCGTCTTTAACTAAAAGGTGGAAAAAGGTGGATTAGTTGTTAACACAGCTAAAGAAATGGGACCATCTGAGTTTAAAGTTGATGAAAACATTTTTGAACGTCAATTCAAAGCACCTGAAGCGAAGGCTGCTGAGGTTGTTGAAAAACCAGCTGAGGAGAAAAAACCAGCTCGTACTCGCAGACCTAAAGAAATCGCAACTGAAACACCAGCTGTTGACGGACCTGAATTAGGGTAACTAAACTATTATGAGAAAGCGTTTATGTATCAACGCTTTTTAATATCATTTAAGGAATTAATTTTATGAAAGAAATTTTGAACAAAAAAGAAAAAGGTTATAGTAAGATTAGGGTTATTTTCGCAACGTTATGTTTTGTTGTGGGTGTATTTCTATTATTACTGAACCCAATTAGGAATATTATGCTTTCTAATAAGGTAGATAATATGTACACAGCTGCAAGTGGATTATCTGCTGAAGAATTTGCTAAAAATGCACAGACCGAAGCTAGTTACGATTATTCGGATGTACAACCTGTATCTATGGAGAATGTGATTGAAGCAGCTAAGACCAAGGTTAACGTACCAGTATTGGGCTAATATCTGTACCAGAATTAGGTATAAAGTTATCGATCAATCATGGCGCTACGAATGTAACGATGTTGTATGGTGCTGGTACGATTAAACCGCAAAAGATGGGTGAAGGTAACTATGCTTTAGCGAGTCACTCTGTTAATTCATATGGTGGTGAAAATATGTTATTTACACCACTGTGGCGTGCTCAAAAAGGCATGAAGGTTTATTTAACAGATGGTGCTAAGGTTTATACTTATACGATTGATGAAACGTTTATGGTGAGTCCATCAGATACTTGGGTCTTAGATGAGACTAAAGATAGTACAGTAACTTTAATAACATGTGATGTTAGTACATTTAAACGTGTTATCATTAAAGGTAAGCTAGACAGTGTGAAATCGATGGATGATACTGATGAATCGGTGCTTAAATCGTTTAATTTGGCAGCGAGAACATTTTAATAAAAAAAAAAGACAAGAGACGCTTTATAGGCGTTCCTTGTCTTTTTGTACGTAATTATAGATTGGTTCTAATGTTTCTCTTTCCATTTTAGACACATTGCTGAAATCGAAATACGAATGATCTTTTATTTCATCAGGCATATACTGCTGAGTAACATAGTGGTGATCATAATCATGTGGGTATTTATATCCAACATGTCCTAGGGTTTTCAGCACCTTTGAAATGAGTATCTTTTAGTGATTCGGAATAGATGTAGGGTAGTTTTTACAACGTCAAGTGCTTGTTTAATTGCAGCATATGCTAGATTAGATTTAGTTGATAGAGCAAGCGTTGTGACAGCGTATGCTAGTGGAATTTTAGCTTCTGGGAAACCAACTTCACGAGCCGTATTGATTGCAAGGATTGCAGTATTCACCGAGTGTATATCAGCAAGTCCAATATCTTCATACGCTATGATACTTAGGCGCCTACAAATCGATACTAAATCACCTGATTCGATTAATTTTGCAAGATAGTGGATGCTTGCGTCAACATCTGAACCGCGGATTGATTTCTGGAATGCAGATAGTAGGTTATAGTGGCTATCACCATCTTTATCACCGAAGCTTGATTTTTGTTGTAAGCATTCTTCCATGATTTCTACTGTAACTTCACGTTCTGGTGTTGATTTAACAGCAAGTTCTAATGTATTTAAAAGACTTCTTCCGTCACCATTAATACGAGATGTTAGTAGATTAATTGCACCCTCATCAACACGTAGTGGTTTATAACCTTCGTTCATAAGTTGCATACATCCTCTACGGGTTAACTCTTTTAGCTCATCTTGTGATAATGGTTTTAACTCGAAGATGTGCGATCTTGATCTGATGGCAGGTGTTACTGAGATATATGGGTTCTCAGTAGTTGTACCGATAACGATGAATAGTCCTTCTTCCATAAATGATAACAAGAATTCTTGCTTTGGTTTATCCAATCTATGGATCTCATCTAGTGCAATAATTAATGGTTCATTTGTTTCTTCAACCGTTTTTGCAAATTCTTGAAGTTTTTTCTTATCATCTTTGGTTGCATTGAACATTACAAATGGGATGCCCATAGAACCTGATAATGCAGCTGCAATGCTGGTTTTTCCTACACCTGGTGGTGCATATAATATCATTGATGATAATGTGTTTGAATCAACCATTCGTCTTAGGATTTTCCTTCACCAAGTAGGTGAGATTGTCCGATAATCTTATCAATAGACTTTTGGTCTTAATTTGGTAGCTAAATTCATAGTAATTGTGTCCTTTCTTTTGTGATAAAAAAATAAGAGCCGAATTAACGACTCTCTTAACGACTTAAACAAATTTAAAGACTTACACAAATGCTCAGTCTGCGCCTTTCTTTAAATTTTTGTATATTTCTATCGAAACCGTAGGTTTTAGTTAATATGTTTACTAATCCATCTCATTTGGTCGTTAGAAAATTGGACAGATTCATTAAAAGTTTTTTTATTTCCGAATAAATCCTCACGCTCAGATGTTGAAACATGTAGTCCGACTACATCACCATATGAGTCGACAAGTGGTGCTCCACTTGAACCTTTTGATGAGTAAGCTGTTGTGTGCCATAATCCATTAGAACTACTAACAATAGAGCCATTTGCAGTTGATGCAAAAGGTGTACCATCAATGAGAGGGTAACCTAGGATACTGATTTCTGAACTACCAGGTTCTTGCTTCATTTTTAACCAAGAATAATTTTTCTTTAGTTGTTATGATAGCTAAATTATCCGCGTCACCATCTTTGTAGTCTTCTTTGAAGAAATCAACGTCTTCAATGGTTAGTTCTTCTAATTTACCATTACTAATGTATATTTTAGTAGGTGTATTGTGGTCTGAGCTAACAACGTGAGCTGCTGTTAATAATTTATTAGGTGCAATGAATACACCTGAACCGTAAGCTGAACTACCGTCAGGGTATTCTGAAGAAACCATTGTAACTGGTGAACCGTTTAGGTTCGTAGGTTGTAAAGTAAGTCGTTCCTTCATCTCGTACATAGTGTGGGGGATATTGTTATAGTCATAACTAGATGCTGCTGGAGCGAATGCTAGTAAGCTTGTCAATACTAATTTCATTTACTTCTTCCTTTCTTTTTCAAAAAATAGAAGCGTGCCGAAGCACACTTCTTATAAATATTTGATTACATTTTTGTCTGTAACCGGGTGGTTAGCCTTATAGAACACCTGCTCTGTTGCGACATATTTTAGCAATTCTTCTTTTTCGATAAGAAATTTGTGACCTAATGTTTTAATTTCGTATTTACCATCTTGCTTTTTCTTAGTAAAAATAATCATAATAAATTTTATCCTTTCTGTTATTTGTCTACATTAACAGTCGTACGCAATTTTTGCGTAAGTTGTTGACAAATGACTTATATAATTGTATAATAGATGTGTAGGTTTTGCATATGTGTGTTTTTATGATTTTTATAAAACAGCATAAAAGCGTTAGATGTGAATTTAACGCTAGGTTAGGGACTAGCCTTGTGTGGATTGACGTTCCATCAAAAGTAGGTAGTTTTAACTATTTGCAGTCCATGCTATAATACGCTTAATGCTTTTTTGTTGAAAGAACCAGTAATGGTTCTTTTTTTTAGCCTAATTGATCAGGACGTAGGTTAGTTACTGAACTAAGAGTTTGTAGTAACTTATCCACGTCTTCTTTTGTATAAACTACGGTAACATAAGCACCGTGGTTTTTTTAATTTTTATAACTTCAACTTGAAGTCTATCTAATTTACCGTCTGGTTTTTTAACCTCGACAAAAACGGTATAACCGTTCCCGATAATAATTCTATCAGGAACGCCGTTTAGGTTAGGGGATGTGAATTTCATACTAAGAAACCCATGTTCTTTTGCGGTTTTAGTTAGATAGTTTTCAATAATACCTTCTGGTTTACCCATATCTTCAATCACATCCTATAATAATTGTAGTAATTCTTCTTTAGAATATTTTTCTTTATATGAAGTATCATTTTTCCAGTTTTTTTAGTGTAAGTTTTATCTAATAATTCTAGATATTTGTTTAAATCAAGGTTGTTGATTAGATAATCTTTTTGTACTTCAGTTAATGTATTTAAGTCTTGGTTGCAGATGAACATAGACCAATCTAACTTAATACCTGTAACTTTCTTACAGATAGCGTCTTTATTAGATGGGATGTCATCTACCATAATACCATGGTGAGCAAGAACTTCTAGTGACATTTCGTCATGAGCTTGCCTAGCATGACCCATAGCTTCTCGTTTGGTCTTCATAGCAGGTGTAATTACACGAGCATTTGCTGCTTGTAATCTATATGAACCAGGTGTATTGTCTTTCATGATGAACACACGATTATAATGCTGGATGATTTTTGGTTTATTTTCATCATCGATTGCGAATATATAGTTCATAGATCCATGAGATGATGCGATAACGTTCTGGAACATATTTAGGTACTTGATTTTATCGAACTCATCTTTAGCTCGCTCTAAGATTGATAAACCTAGTTCTTTTTGGAATGGTTTTTCTAAATCCATATCCTTTTGCACCATAGTTGTATATTTCATATATTCAACTAATGCCCAGTCTATGATAGCAGGGTGGTTTAATGATTTACGGATATTTGGTCCGAAATAACAACCAACAGTACCACCACCGCATGCTTCAACATGTGAGTTTTCATAATCATTACTGTTAAATTCTACACGATTATTTGAGTCTTTTGAGATGAAGTAAATAACTTCAGGTTCAATATCGACGTTAATGTGTTTTGATTGTTCGTCTAGAATTTTGTTATTTAATGTTTCATCCATGATTGTAAACAGACCATCTGTATTTGTTGAAGGGATTCTAGCTCCTTCATATACTTGGGCTTGTCCGATACGCCATGCAAAGATTTGACCGATAATACGCATTGAGATGATCTTATTATTAGTTCTAATAGAGTTATCATAAGCAGTATCACCAGCACCTGAGGCAGCATTCATAACTAATTTCGTACCATCACGTTTAGTGTTATATCTACGACTAAGTTCTAAGTTACCTTCTTTCTTAGCAGCTTTAGTTAAGTCACCGAACTCTTCTTTTTGATCATAAATTACACCATATCTATCATATCCTAAGCCGTCATTATAGAAGGCTTTCATACGACGTAGCATATTAGGGTAGAATGATTTAAAATCCTCATGGTTAACGATACCAACTGAAGTGAATGTATATTTAGCATTTAACTCAGTATCTTTACTGTTACCTTTCTTCTTAAATAATACTGGTTCATTTTACCAATTTCTTTATAGAGAGATTTCTTTAATGTACTACCAGATTTTAAGAAATATTTTGATTCGTATGTGATACCGTCAATTTTAATAGTTTTAGCTTTCTTCAATTCTATTGGATCAGGATGGATTTCTTTTGCTTTTTCAAAAAGTTTTACTTCGTTTAGGTAGTCCAGTTTATCACTTAGATATTGGAATAGGTTTACTTCTTGACCATGTGTACCACCGGTACTTAATTTAGTAAATGCAGTTGAGAATTTCTCATCCTTAGTGTAATACATTAAGTTACCATTTACTTTAGGGATTTGGTTTAGTACGTGTGGTGTTAAGTGGTCTGGTAATATCTTACCACCAAATGGTTGCTGAATTCCGTAATCTTCAATATAGTGTTTTGAGTCGTTAAAATTCTTACCTTCAATTGATTTATAGTAGTTATATACTTCATCAAATGCAGCTCGAACTTCTGGGTTTTTGAACTTACCGTAGAAGAATTTCTTAGCTTCATCAAGCACGTTAACTTGCTCAATACCTAGTTCCTCAGCAACATCTTTATGTGGATATAAGAAACTAACTGTTTCATAATCTTTTAATCGACCATACGGACATAAAATGTTAGCTGCAAATTGAGCTGATGATGAGTCAGGACGTAATCTATTGTAACGAACGTTATCCGATTTAATATCAGGTGCATATTCCTGGTTACCGTCTTTATCTGCTAATTTTTTTGATTATAGATTAATTCTGGGTAATCACGAAGTAGTTCTTGTTTTTAACTCGAAGTTCGACATATAAACGGGGTCTTGCATTAGTTTTTCTAGGTAAATAACGTCAGAGACGTTATAAGCTAGAAGATCTAATAACTCATCTAAGTTTCTGATTACAGAATTATTTGTTCCAAGTTTATCTGATTCAAGAATTTGGTAACCTTTCATTCCTAATAATCTTTTTAACCCAACCATTGGTTGTGATTCATTAAGATTTGATGCATCTATATGACGACCACTGTATAGCATATTGTGTCTAATGTTAGATAGGGGGTTTCGGTAAGAATTTTGTTTAAATTTACCAGAAACAGCGTCTTGGATGTAGGTTAATCTAGACGGCATCGCCTTTTTGAATTGGTCTGAGAACAGCTGATCATTGAATTTTTCTAATTTCAGCTGCTGTTACGATATTAAATCCTTCTTCGGGGCTAGATAGCGCTTGAGTTTCATAGAAGAAATATGCAAGCATGGTAGTATCATAATTAGCTGAGTTATAACCAACGATAAAAAGGGTGTTTAGCGGGGTCATACTCTTCATCAACATCACATACTAATCGACCAATCTGTGATAAAAAGTCGTCTGATTTAATGTTACATATATGGTTCGATGTATAAGCACCGATTTGCTGAACCATAAGACGGAATGAATCTTTGTTCTTTAGGTTGTGTAATTCAACATCACCTTTAAAGATAGGATTTCGAATTCTGATTCTTTCAACTAGGTATGGGTACCAGTTAAGCGGTCCATATTCATTTTCATAACCCCGTGGGTCTTCTAATGAGTCCACTAGGTAATATACATAGACTTTTATTTTGTTGGGGTCCCAATAACAATGTGTAAAAACATTGCTAAGGGACTCAACATCATAGTAAACAAATGTGTTAGTCATTTTTCTTTTATATCCTTTCGTGATTTATTGTATTTTTTTCTATAGCAGTTTTAGGAATTTAAGAATTTCTAAACTTGATGTTTCAGGTGGAATAGTAAGCCCTCTAAATGATGTATGGTCATTGATTGAGTTACCATATTTAATAGCTCGACCACCGTTTTGATCCCACGCTTCTAAATTTTTGTTGAAGTCGTCAATAAGAATATCTTGGTGTGTTAAGTCACGACCTAGTAATTCTCTTGCAACTATATATTTTGGTTTTGTGGTAGGTACGAACTTACAAGTCCGAGCCTTATCGTTTTTAATATTAAGATTTTCTCTTAGCCAATATAACTTATCTTCAACATGTTCTATATAGATAGGGGCTGCAACTGAGACCGCTGATACTATATAGATTTGTTCAATATGTGAGAATGCCGGGTTATTAAGAAGCCAGATTAGAACCTGGATCATTTTAGAGTCAGCATCACATGTTTTGAAATAACGTTGACCTGGTGTTTCAAATAACGCAGGTTGCACGTAAGGGTTATAGGAGCGTTCGTCACTTTCAATTTGAGGGTAGGCTTTTCTATCGTAAATAGATAAAACACCATCCATATCAATCCAAAGTGTACGTACAGTATTATCTTTATGTACAATATTGTTTTCTTTTAAATCCATATGTTTCAAATTTCACTAGAATAATAACGGAATTAACGTTACTATTCTAACGCCTTTCTGTTATTATTTTCTTTTTATACCTGCGTATAATTCTTTTGTGAAATGTGCAGTTTGTAATACCTTGGCTGAACTACCTAAATAACTGTTGTCTTGCCAGTCGATAAGGCTGTATTCAGTTATTAATGGTTCAGGCTTGTTATGGGTTGCAGATATTCTGAACCTATTTTTACAAGCTTCCCATTTTTCATGCTTGAACATAACTTCGTTTAATCGAAGCTTGAATTGCCTGTTATTTGTAACGCGACCACTAGGTACATTTTTCTCATACCATGCTTTATAAAGAGAGTACAAGAAATCATATGGTACAGTATCCCATACAAGTTGTTCTTGAATTTCTTCAAAGAAATCTCGAACTGGGTCATTGACTCTTTTATATTCATTAAGAAGTTCTTTAGAAGCTTCTGGATTAGATAACACATAGAAGTTAGAGTGGAGTACTTTGTGTAACACATATTCTAATACTTCTGGTCTATGCATATAATCATCCTTAATATATCTTCTTTCAATACCTTCGAAGTTTTTAGTCATTGGTATGAATAACTGTCTACGATAGAATGAATCAGATTGGTCACGAACTTGTGGTAATTCATTTAAACATTGAACCATGAATCCGTAATATTGGAACGAAACAATAGCTTCGTGTTTACGGTCAATATCAATGGTATCATTAGTAATAACAGCTTTAAGTTTAGCTACTTTATCTAAGTATAGACCAACGTCATTTTCATCGACAATTATGGCATTAGCTTTAATTAAAGGTTCTAATGCAAAACGTTCTGAGAAGTTAGCAAGTGGGATGCTGGCATATGAACCTTTACCACACAGGTTTCTCATAAGTTCACATAATGTACCTTTTACCATTATTACCAACAGTAGAGTATAAGAACGCTGCTTTTATTCCAGCGAACGTGTGGTCTAATGATTGCACCAAGTATTTCCCATAGTGATTTGACAATAGCTGGATCGTCAGATAATTCATTCATCCAAGATTCAACATCCCATGATGTTTTGTCTTTACTATTGACAATTGTTGGGTTTTTAGGGTTTTTGAACGTAGTTGACACGAGATTTAGATAAGAAAATAAAAATCAGGAGTAAAAAGGTAATAATTTTTTTAGTCCTGTAATTAAAAAAATACCGTTGTTAACGGCTATTAAATCTTTATCTATTGTTCTAGTTTTACGTTCCGCTTTTGCTGATAACATTGATTGTAGTTCTTTGAATTCATTATTAGTAATGTTATAGCAATACTTCATAGCTAATTTACGCAACTGAAGTTCATCAATGGTATATAATCCTTCATTTTTCACCTTCGGTGTTGTAAATCGCTAGTACGTCTTTCTTTGAGTCCGATAGGTCGCCGACAAAATTAATAACACATATTTTGTGGAATAATAACAAAATATCAGCTAATTGAGCGGGTGTTATGTTTGGTTTTGCGGGTAATTTCGGACCTTTTTCTCTAAACTTATTTTCAATCTCGATTTCTAAGAGAGTCCTAGAATATAAAGTTTGAACTAAATCTAGAGGTTCTGGGGGATTGTTTATATCAATCTCAGATAAATACTGAGTAGTAACTGTCTGAAGAATGATATCGAGAGTTCTAGAATTAGACATGATGTGTCAAGCGACTCTTTCTTATATTATATTGTATATTAATTATTATATCATATCGGGTGAGGATAATCAAAGCGTAGCTATAAAAAGCTAGGACGACACTCGGCGGTTATTACCGCGTTAAGTGGAGCCTTAGATTTTATATAAAAAATAAAAATGTGATTTGATTAGAAAGTATAGTAAAAAGAGGCTACGCATGAAGCGTAGACCTCTGTTTTTAGAATTCTTTTTAATATAATCGATCGAATGAAACGTCAACAGACGTTCGGAGTATTCAATTTATCACGTTTCAATCGTTGGTGGATTACACCAACCCATGTATATTTTTATTACCCATGTTATTGTAATATACTAAAAAAATATGTTATAATAGAACTATACAAAAAGCAAAATATAATAGATGAAAGGCGTAAAAAAATGAGTAAATTATTAGAATTAGCATTAGAGAGAAGAGGCTACACGAAAGAATTTTTAGATGATATTAACGACGGTTCATATGATAAGTTGTTAGATATTGATGTGTTAGCAAATAGATTATATGAGTTAAAAAAACGAAGGTAAAAATAGTAGTACTTCCAGACTTTGATATGGATGGTATCATGTCAGGAGTCGTTGGATATGTTGGGTTAAGTGAATTAGGATTTAATGTTGAGTTATTCATTCCAGACCCAAGTAAAGGATACGGGTTTAGAGCAGAAACTATAGACTTATTAGTGGAAAGACATCCTGGGGTCCAAGTCATATTAACATGTGATAATGGAATTAGCTGCTTTGAAGGTATTACACATGCTAAAAAACTTGGTTTAGAAGTTATTGTGACTGACCACCATAAACAACCTATTGGTAAGAAGGTTGATGCTGATATTGTTGTAAACCCTATGCGCGTTGATGAGGTGTATAAACACCCAGCAATTTGTGGTGCATTCACTTTATACCAATGTTTATATAATTATGCAGAGCAATACACAGAGGGTGTATATTATTTAGAACAAATTGAGAGATTAAAATTATTCGCTGGTATGGGTACGGTATCTGATATGATGCCAGTACTATATGAGAACCGTATTTTAATCCAAGAAAGCATTAGCTTCTTAAGACAGCTTTCTACGAATGAAAGTTGGGTTATGAGTGGTTCGAATGTTTATAAACAATGTTTTAACAATGTTAGAAATCTAGTCTTATATCTTAAAAGAACAAGGTAAGGTACTTAATGCATCAGAACTAAATGAAGATTTCTATGGTTTCCAATTAGCACCTATGTTCAATAGTATTAAACGACTTGATGGGAATATGAACAAAGCATTTTCTGCATTACTTGGTACAAAAAGTGGGAGCCTAAATTCTATTAAGTATTTACTGGAGATGAATGAAAGACGTAAACAAATGGTTGCGGATTATTTCCCTGAATTAGAACCGATGGATGATGGCGGATTTATTTATCTATCTGAAGCATCAAGTGGAGTGTTAGGGGTTACTTGCTATGAAGAAAATGGAAGAAACAGGTAAGCCAGTAGTGGTTGTTAGATATGATGGTTCATCTTATCATGGTTCTGGTAGGTCGCCAGAGTGGTACAAGTTTAACAGTCGTGTTTCAGCTGAAGGTTTCCATATAGGTGGGCACGAAGGGGCGTTTGGTATCGGATTTACCGACATACATGAGCTTAGAAGTTGTGGTGCATTTTTAGGTAAAGATGTTACAGAAGTATATGATAACTTAGAGTTCGATGAAAAGTGACGTTCGTATTGCGGACGTAGTTGTTGGTGAAGATATTGATGTTGATGTGATTGAACTTAATTTATACAGAAAAAGCTTACGAATCACTTAGACCATTTGGTACAGGATTACCTCTACTTACTACTGGTATTATTTTTGAGTATGACCCTAGTAAGGTGTTTTATATGGGTACTGAGAAACAACATGTTAAGTTCACATGTGATAAAGATTTGACTGTTATTTGTTGGAATAGTGCGAATGTAGTTAAAGAGTTAGAAGCTGGTTCAAAAGTTAAAGTGGTTGGTTCATTATCAATGAATGAATTTAACGATATTAAAACGTTAACGTTAATTGGGGGATTGGTTTAGTTGGCTGAATTTATGAAAAAAATATTGTTGTTATACATCTTGTTATATTTGCGTTTTTATCGGGGGTTGCTACAATAGTAATCCCTAGTAAAATGGTAGAAGCAACAATAATTATTGATGTGCTGATGGCATATTTTATATACCGAAGTATTTATAAGGGAAAATTAGAGGTTGAGTTTAATAAGTTCTCCTTTAATAATATTATGTATATGTTAGGACTTGGTATATTGACGTATTTGATTTGCGCTAATATAGGTTATGCAATAATAAATAGTGGTTTAACACAGGGGTTAGATACATACCAAAGGTCGATAAATGGTTCAGGGTTGATTGCTAAACTGTTACTTGTGACAATGGTTGCTCCGATATTTGAAGAATTTATGTTCCGAGTTTTGTTACTTAGTGTAGTTGATAGTATAAGACCGAAATTTAAGTATGTGTACGTGATTTTTGTTGCATTTGTATTCGGATCAATACATGGTACATTATATCACGCTGTAATTGGGACACTTTTTGCTCTGATATTAAGTTTCGTATATCTACGATATAAATCGGTGTTAAACACAATTGTGTTGCATGTAGTTTATAATATATTAGCGATAACAGGGCTTGGTACCTATAATGGTATAAGTTTTGGTATATTATTAATGATAGCAACTGCGTGTATTGCATTGCATAAAAAATAAAAAGCTACTGATATTAATCAGTAGCTTTTTTTAATGTTGTATAAATCTTTTTATTATGTGTGTTCTAGTGCTTGAACTAGGTTCTTTGTATAATTTTTGCTAAATATTTATCTGTGATTCCTAGTTGAAGACTTATTGTCTTATTAGGAAGTCCTTTACTTAGTAAATCGTTCATAAGAAAGATGAACAATGCTTTATTTAACGGATATAATCCTCTAGTCGGAGTTGTACCTTCGATGATTGTTTCGATTTGGCTGTCAGTAAAAACCAGTTGTTATCGTTGGCTTTTTCGAAAATATCATTTAGTGAATTAACAGTATCAGAATATACACTTTCGATATTTCCGAATAGTGTTCGTTCTAGTAATGCTATTACGGGTTCATTCTTTTTGCAAGTGAGCTATGTAATAAATACATTCAAAGAATGTTCCACTTAAATGATGGTTCATTCTTGAGAAATCAGACCAACCAAGTTTAATTAATGATAATTTCATATTAACATTTGATAATAACAGGTTAGTATCATTATTATTATAAGTAATTGTCATTGCTTTGATTTTAAGTAGCGAATCACCTATAGTTGAGAAGTAATACAACTGTTCACCATTTAGTTTATCAGCAGCAATAGGGTATAGACCAATTGAAACAAGATAATCGTTTATAAAGTTGACAAGAGATTCTTGTTCTTGATGCTTGGTCATATTAGGAAATCACCTGGTGCGTCGTCAAGTTTTTCTAGTGGCATTTGGATTAAGTCTTTATCTCGTAATTTCTTTTGCTATAGCTTGTGATTTTGAGATTACATCTTTTCTTTTTTTCTAAGAAGTCAGGTATAGTTAACTTGAGTTCCGTTTTTGGTATTTGATTTATAACGAAGTTTTCTTTTTGTTTCATGATAGAAACCGAATCTAGGGATGTTTTTCATGTGTCCGTGTGAGTTACCCTGTGGGTAAGGTGTTAGTTTTGATTGTTGTATATCTTTTAACGAAACATGAGTTGGGGACAAGTACTAGTTCGTTATTTTGTGATTTATATATTGTATAAGTTTTAGTCATATTTTTTTCAAGTCCTCTATAAGTTTATGCATGAAATCGACATTATATTCGATTGGATAATTCGTATCAACGTTTTGCAACAATTTCGCGATCGAAATTTTTGAAATCATTTTCTGACGGGTGGGTTAAGTTCGTAGGAGTAAACCCTGTCTCGGTTTTTGGATGCGTTCAGCTTGAGCTTCTGGTGTTACATGAAGTTTAAATATGATTGATTTATCAAAAATTAGTAACACATTCTAATTCATTGTGAAATCTTGCGTCAGTAATAATCACTATTTCAGATAATGAATGGACAATATCTTGTTCAAGTTGTTTCGATCCAATATTTAGGGTCTTGTTTTCTACGAATTTCCGTACCAATAGTCTGTAATAATTTTCTTACGGCTGGTGTTCTTGTTGAGCCAGTATCACCAAGTGTTGTATCTTCTAATATGATTAATAAGTCTATCAAATCGTTTGTTTCAATGTTTAAATATTCAGCAATTTGATCATACATACCTGCATGGTATAGACCGATGACATCGGTGGCTTCAATTTTAAGTGCTTTTTGCAAAAAGAGGTGATCATAGCATCTGGATATATTTTTAATAATTCAGTTGCATACGTGTCTTTTCCTGAACCCATTGGTCCAGAAAAATGTGATTATTATTTGTTTATGTTCCATATTATTTTTTTCCTTTCCTATTTTATCACACCAGTTTCTGTGTTTACAGTATATCCTGGTGCTTTATTTTCTAGTAGTACGTAGTGATATTGTTCATGTTTTTCTGCTTTACCTTGTGTGTCGATAGGTAATAACTTATCATTTTTATCGATACCGACCCATTGCATGTAGATGTGAGATGGTACTTTACTCGTACTTGTTTCATATATTGGTTTAACGAATAGGTCTAATTCTTTATCAGGGTTATCTTTTAACCATTTATCTAGTTTAGTTTCATAGAACAGCATTCCTTCTGGGTTACTTGTATCAGATTTTTCTCGTTAGTTCCTTTATTTAAGTAACTAGTTGCTGTTACAAGGTTGCTATATTCATCATTAACTTCTGAGAATTGCCATCCAACGAGATGTGTTCTGTTATTAATCCAATTTCCATTTAATTTAAAGTTAGCCCAACCATATGGGTCAGTCTGGATTTTTCCAGGTCTTTTAACATTATTTGAACCAGGTTCATGTTTATCCATAAGTCTAATGTATGCACCAGCTGGACGATTACTTGAATCAAGTGTTGTTGTCATTATAGCACCACGGTCGGTAGCACCGCTTTTAATATTGGATTTAGTGTTTTTATTTAGAATCTCAACAAAAATGATTGTTTTTCTTGTTTTTGGTTCAATTGTCTTTTGGACAACTTCTGGTTTATTTTGGTTTTCTTTATTATGAACTGACTTATGGCTACAACCAGAAAAAAATGGTTAGGGTAGCCATAAGTGATAATATTAGTTTTTCAATATATTCACCTCATTATAATATTGTTAATTTATTGATATCTTTTAATCCGTACTGTTTTTCTTTGAACAAAGGACTTTTTGTTTAATTTATTATATTCATAGATAGATGCTGTAAATTCGATTCTATTACCGATAGGTATGTCAGCGAATTTATTATATTGTGCTTTTGATACAAGAATGTGGGTGTGGCTTCTAAAAATATTCGTTCTTGATTTGTTTTTAATGTGTTTTATACATATATTGAACAGGTTATTTCGTTTACCGACGATGGACGCACCGTCAAATAACCCAGTAAATTTATAACGATTTTTAGTCTGAACCCGAGAACGCATTATTTTATACCTCGGTTCATAAAAATGATATCATTATAATTTTTCAAGTAGGGTACTAGTATCACCTGTACCGTAACTTATAATATATTCCGATAACATAGCGCGAGTTAGTGCAACGTAATACATTCTTTTGTTTTCTTCAGAAAGCTCTTTCGTTTGTTTATATAGAACGACAACGTTATCGAACTCAAGACCTTTTGATCCGTGAATAGTTGATAAGATAATGTTTGAATCAATTTTTGGTTCTTCTTCATCTTTATTTGATGAAATAGCATTTAGGTGCAGCTCATATTCTATTAATGTACTTTTGGATGTTATCTAAGTATTGATGCTTAGATATTTGTCTTGCGCTGTAGGAGTTAAACCAACCGTTGATTGCAGGTAGGTTCATATCAACCCATTGTTTTAAGTGGTATTCAATGAATGGCACCTCACCTTCAGGGTTAGCACTATTTTCTAATGTGTAAGATAGGATACCATCTGTAACAACCTTTAGAATATCTTGAGCTGGAATTAATTTCATCTCATTCCATTTGTGTTTAATGAACATTGAGAACGTTGTGCTTGATGCACTTCTATCTGACATTAATTTCAGTGGTGTAATATCAGGATATAGAATTTTTAATGATTCTTCAATTGCTAATATTTCGTTTCGAGAGTAGGCTAAAAAGCTACTTTTTCATCATTTCTTAGTTTTTTTCATCAATATAATAACTCAGGTTAGTTAAAATATCGTGAATACTTAATCTAATATCTGTTAATTTAGATACTTTATTGTGTTCTATTTGAACGGTATTTCTGAAATCAACTTCAGAGTAAGGCTGTGGGTTAGATGTCTGTAATCTAAGATTTGCATACTGATTTGTCTCAATATCTGATAATAATGTATTTGCGAAATCTAAGATATATTGACTTGAACGATAATTTATTTCTAATTTATATGCTTTTAAATACATTTGACATTTCAATGATATTTAATGCTTTTTGGATTAGCACCTCTAAATTCATAAAGAGTCTGAGAAGCATCACCTACGATAAATAAGGTAGCGTTATGTTTTCTAACATAACTTAGTAAGAATATGAAGTCAAAGATTGAATTATCTTGAGTTTCATCAACGATTAAGTGTTCAGTATAGATATCTTCTGGTTCTTTTTAATGATAATAGTAGTTGCTGACAGATTATGATTTGTAACTCAAGAGTAGTCTGACCAGTTTTGTTCAGAATATCTATTACCTTATTTGTGTTAAGCTTTGATGAAGTTATTCATATTTACAGTAGCTGTGTTACTTTGTGACATTAGTTTTTCTAAGTAATGATTTAAATGTATTTGCTAGAATATCATTTTTGAAATAAATATCAATAGTATTTGCTAGTGTTGGGATTGATGATAGTTGCTGTAACGGGAAGTTTTCTGTGTAAATTTTATTTACTAGTGATGCGATTGTGAACGAGTTTACATTCTCATTTTTTTCTTTTTATATTATCAGCAGCAGCGTTAGTGAATGATAATACAGTAATTGAATGTTCATCAATTCCTTTTGATTTTAAGTACGCAATTCGTTGGAGTAAGGTTGTTGATTTACCTGAACCAGCAACAGCTTGGATAAGAGCCATTGGTTCATTTGACGTAATAGCTGCTTTTTGTTGATCCGTGAAGTAAGCTGGGACGATTGATTCATCGGGTTCTGGTAACGGTGTTAGATTGACTTTATTTTGTTCTAATCCAGTGATTAAATCAAATAACTGGGTATTTAGATTATAATGTGTAATCTCAGGATGGTTAACTAATGTATGATAGATGTTTTTGTACATAGATAGGTCGATTTTATGAACATCTAGGTAAAGCATTTGTTTATGTAAGTTGGACATAAATAGCGATTCACCTTTATTGTATTCAAAAAAGACTTTTTAACAATAGCGTCCATGTTATGTTGCCATCTATTTGCGGTTAAAGTTAATTCATCATATAAAGAATAATCATTGATATATCTGAATAATGTATTTTCATCATATTCAATATCAATTAGGAGTGATTTAATATGATTTATCATATCCCATGTGTTATAACCTTCAGTATAATAGTGCGTGTTATTTTTTTCATAAATTCCAATGATAATAGATGATTAGTTAAATGAGTTGCGCATTTTGTTAGACCTGCATTAACTTTAATTAGATTTAATCTATATCCAACTTTATGATTATTTTCTGCTTTTTGAGTATGTTGTTTTTCTTGTTTCAAGTTCGATTTGAGTTACCTCGATATTGAAATAAAGATCATACTCAGATGTTGATTTTAATAATACATAGTCATTTATGGACGTATCAAAACTTGATTTAATCAAAGAGGTAAATACATCTGGGTGGATAGGGTGTATCGGGATTTCTTTTACAACGACATTACCATTTTTATAATCTCTTTTGTTAGAAAAATGTTTTTATATGTTGCTGTATTCGATTTTAAATTTAGATCAAGTGTAAGTATACCTGCGTTTTTATTTTCGCCTGTAAGACTACTTGAGAAGTATTTTTGGGTTTAATTGTGTCATAATTGAGCCACCTTTCTTAATTTTAATATGCTTTTTAACCTACCGACTGCTTGTAGCGGTTAGGGTGATTTGCGAAATATCTTCACATTTGTATAGAATTATGATACAATATTTTTTTAGGACATTTTCAACGGAAGGTATTTTTTTCATGTTAGGTCGTAATCATGTAATTGCAAACGTCTCGACGCTTGTAATAGGTTATGGTTTATATATTAACATGAAGGACAAGTTGCCTGACGTTTTATTAGATAATGATGTAGTTAATTATTTTTCATATAATGGTAGTAGTTTTACAGATATGGGTATTTATATACTTTTTATCATCTATTTTTATTTCTTTTTGGGTCATTACTACCAGATATAGATGAACCGAAATCAATGCTTGGACGACGGTTTCACTTACCAGTTAAACATAGAGGGCTAACACATACCATATGGTTTTTTTATTGTTACTTTGTGGTCTTTTTAAAAATGGCCGATATTCATATGGTTAGTGTTAGGTAGTTTTTACATATATTTTTGGGACAGCTATTCACGAATGGGTGTGTGCTGGTTGTATCCTTTTAGTAAATATAAGGAATATAATAATGGAGCACGTGTTAAAAAAGGTAAACATTTTTGGTTATATCGTACCGGACAGCCTAGTGAATATGTTGTAATTACGTTACTGGTTGTATTTGCTGTTGTTTCAGCTGGATTTATGTTATATACATCATTAAAAATAGACACTAATTAGTGTCTATTTTTTTCGTGTATCATTGCACTTAATGTATCGTTACCATAGATACTTTCTGTTGTTATCATTTCAGTGTCACCATCATATGCCACGCTTGTTGCAGATGGAACTGATTTAACATTATATGTTTTCATAAGTCTTACACCAAATGCTGTATCAGTATTTACTGTATAGATATTGTTTTGATTTTTGATACTTTTTTCAATTTTCCCGTAAGATGCTTGACAGTCTGGGCAAGACGGTCTATGGAAAATTAGAATATGTGATTTTTTATTCTTTTTGTTTTCAAGAATTTTTTTGATAATCTTCTTCGTTATTTATGGGGTTGTATTTTATCCCTTCTTTTTTATCAACAAGAGTTGTTGAATTATGCTGGTATACAGCGTAAGAGGTACCGATAGCGGTTAAACCAAGTACACCAATTAGAGCCCCAGCCATGAGTTTACTTTTTAGCATTTGACTTAGTCTCCTGTTCTTTTTCTTTTTTCTGTACCTGTATTTGGATTATATACATTAGGTAAGGTACGTTACCTCTTTTACTGTCATGCTTTGATCTGTGAGGTATTAGGTCAACGAATACATCATATGCTATTTGTGCTTTTTCTGAAACGGTATATTCGTGACCAGTTCGTAATATGTTACTTAGGCTAAGCATTTTCCATAATACTGCTACAATGTGACCTGCGTAACCAAATTCGTAACGAGAATCGTCGTCTTTGAAGTCACTACGGGTTTTGTTGTAGCTTGTTCTTTTTTTAGTATTTTCATATAGGAACATATATTCTGGTATATCATTTGGGTCGACAATTTCGAACTCACTTGCATCAAAATCGATCATTTTTTGGTTCTCATTTTCTGCTAACTTGTTGAACCAAGTTGATATAGAGCCTTCAGGTTCAGCAGGTGGTTCAATCATATTTCTAGTAAATGTAACCCAGTGGTTTATTAATATTTCATAATATCTATCTTCATCTTGCATTTTTGTTTTAGATTTAAGATCTGGGAAATTGTCGAATAAATCATCCTTATAAAAACACTAAATGATAACCTTGACCAGACATGGATGTTTCGCCATATATGAATGGTAATTTTAGAAATTCTTCTTTTAATTCATCAGGGCATGTTTTTTCAACATCAAGGATGATAAAGTTATCCCTATATGAGTTTATGTAATAAGTGTGATTAACAGCGTTAGGTATAGTTTCTATTAATGAGGGTAGAGTAGTTAAGCATTTTTTTAGTCGGTTCTGTTGCACCGAAAAGTCTTTTATTTTCGATAAAACCTTTAATGTCCATTGGTCTTTTATTTTTTTATCAGATACAGTCCATGCTTCATTGTCTTTTTATGGACATGATGAACGGGTGATTGTAAAAAGACAAATAGTTCATCCATAATGGATTCATTATTTTAGCTCACTATCTTTTAATTTACTCATTAACTCAATATTTTTAATAGTATCTACTGTGACGAACACACCTTTTCTTAATTTTATTTCCTCTATTTGTTTCTCATCTGTATATATTTTGTCCAGCATTTTTTTCATCAACTACCATAAGGTCACCTGATGGATAATAAGGAATTTCCTCAAAAACAGTTATTGGTAATTGATTTTCAATTGTTGGTTCGTTGGTAACACCTATTAGAGTAATACCCTTATCCATTTGTTCTTTACATGACGGGCACGGTGTGTAATCATGTATGATTAATTTTGTGTCTTCATTGACAGTTATTGTTTTTGTCTAATGCATTTTTACAGAAAAAAAGCATGCTGAGACTGTATTTTCGATTTTGTTTTCTGACATGTTAAACCTTCTTTCGTTCTATATTTTTAATGGAAAAAATAAAGCACAAAGACCTGTTAGATACTTTGTGCTAGGTCATCAGAGCAATGACGGTTTTATTTTTTTCTTTATTGTTTATTTAATTAGTACCCACGATTTTGGTTATTTAAAGTAGGTTGTACTGGTGGTTGAATACCAGCTTGAGTGTTTACTGGTTGTTGTTCCCATGGATTTGAGATTTTAGGTGGCTCAAATGGGTTAACTACTTGGTTAACTTGATTTGCTTGTCTAACTTGATCTGCAATAACGTCATTAGTAAATGGGTTAGGTGCCATAACTTGTTGAGCAACTTGAGCTTGTTGTGGAGCTGCATAAGTTGTTTGCGCTACGTTATTTTGGTTGTTAGCTGGAGCTTGGTCAAATGCTGGGTTACTGTTTAATACAATACCTAATTTTTCTAATTCAGCACTAGCATCAGATCCGTAGTAACGAATAGGTTCATTTACTAGAATTGCATCTAATGATACACCTGTATTAGTTGAAGTAGTGTATGGTCTAAGCATTAATGTAACATCTAATCCGTGAGCTAATTCACCTTTGTTCTCGATTTGGTTATATTCACCAGTTTGTAAGTCTTTCACATAGATTTTCGGTAAGTGCCCAGCGTTGTCTTTACTGAATTGTTGACCACGTTCTTGGTGGGTTCTACTTACGAAGAATTTACTTTGAGCGTATTGTTCTTCAATAGTGTAACCATTAGGGTCAGTAGGCACTACTTCTACATTACTGATTTGGATTCTAGTGTAAGGTTTAGCGTTAGGTCTTTGACCTCTTTGAGTTGCTTTAATGTTAGCTTCGATTAATTCTTTACCGTCGATTTTTAGAAGCAATACGTGAGTATACTACTTTTTCCTCGTACAAAAGAATTTTTCTGTTTGGTGTTAATTGATTTGTTTTAATAGTTTCTGTCATAGTTTGATCCTTTTCGATGCAGAGATTTTATTCTCTATTTATAGTTTTATTTGATAGTTTACTTTATAGTAGTTTAAAGTCACTGCTCTGATTGACATTAAAGTCACTACCATGTTATAATTGTATCATAAATGGTCTTAACTTTACAACAAATAGAGAGGTTAATTTTATGAAGCATAAAATTATAAGTATTGTTGCATGTTTCTTCCTTTCAGTTTTTATTTGCATCATAGGGTATAACGTTGTTTCAAATCAATTATTTGAATTAAAAAATACACCAAATGTTATTTATAAAAACAACGGAGGTTAAAAAGTGAACCAAAAAGATGAGGGTTCAAAAGAATCTGAACCTAAATCAAGTGATTCATCAGGTGATAAAAAAAGATAACGCTGAAGTATCAACGTCACCTAAACAACCTGTCGGTGCTGACTTATATCAGCACATTCCAAATATGGAATATATGAACGACCAGGGGTGGGTGTATCATATCCAAAAAAAGGTGATACTTTTAACGTATATCTCAAGTATAACAGGTGTCGGTGTTGATGAACTTGCGAATTACAATGGTGTTAGAAATAATCATGAAATTAGTGAAACTGCATATATTCGCGTACCTGTTTTTAAATAAATAGGAAAATAAAAAGAAGACTTGGTTTAATACCTAAGTCTTCTTTTTATTAATGCTTATTATTTTACAGCATCTTTTAATAATTTACCAGCTTTGAATGCAGGTACTTTTAGTTGCTGGAATTGCTAATTTTTCTCCAGTTTGAGGATTACGTCCAGTGCGAGCTGCTCTTTCACGTACTTCAAATTTACCGAATCCAACTAAAGTTAAAGATTCACCTTTAGCTAAAGTTGATTCAACAACTTCTGTGAATGCTGATAAAAACACGTTCAGCTTCAACTTTTTTTAACTCCTGCTTTTTCTGATAAATAATTAATTAATTCTTGTTTATTCATTGATAAAAACTCCTTTGAAATATTGTTATATAGGTAGTGTATCACATATTGATTTATTTGTAAATACAAAAGTGTGTTACTACGCTATTTTTTACTATATATATATTGTTCGGTTGGTGCAACCAACTGGATTGAATGATAGGTTACAAGTTGGTTACAAGTGTTGAAATATCTGTGTTCTTAGGTTATAATTAATAATACGTGATTAAGAAAAATAGATAGAAAAGGAGAAATAAATGAAGAAAAATACAAAAAGTAATAGCATCGACGGCTGTGCTTACGACTTTAGGAATGGGTCTTTCACAATTTGCTGATGCGGAAATTTATACAGTTAAAAAGGGGATACTCTTTGGGATATAGCTATTAATAATGGGACAAGTGTGGATCAACTGATGAGGGATAACAACCTAACAAGTTCCCTTATTTTCCCAGGGATAAGCTTAGTTACGGAACAGTTGTTGCGAAGGCTGAGGAAGCTAAGTCTAATGGTTATTATACTGTAACATTGGGTGATACTTTAGGTAAGATTTCTAGAAATCTTGGGGTATCAGTTAATGACTTAGTTCAGTACAATTCAATATTAAATCCTAACTTGATTTTCGTAGGGCAGGTTCTTAAGACACAATCGGAACAAGTTAAGGTGGATAATAAGGTAGTAGAAACACCTGAGGTTAAACCGGTGTCTCTTGATGTGGTTAAAGAAGAAAGTAAACCTAAACCAACGGTTATGAATGCAACTGTTGCACCTAAACCTGTACCAGAAGTTGTGCAAAAAGAGGTTAAAAAAGAAGAGGTAAAACCTGTAGAAACTAAAAAGGTTGAAAAAGAAGTACCTAAAAAGAAAGTAGAAGAAGTTCAAGTTAAGAAAGATGAACCGAAACAGGTTGCACCTGTCGCTGGTGATAAAGCTAGTGCTATTTATAATGCAGCTTTAGCTCAAATTGGTAAAATCCAAGATTGTACAATGCTTGTAACGAATGCACTTAAATCTGTAGGTATTAATTTCCATGATTGGCCGGCTGGTTACATGAGTTTAGGTACTGTTGTTCCTGCTTCGGAGGCTGTACCGGGTGATTTAATTTACTATCCAGATGGTGGACTGGGTGTTGCTCATATTGGGGTATACGCTGGTAATGGACAAGCTATCCATGGTGGATGGCAGGGTAACCAGACTGTTCTTAACACGGCTAATGTTGGACATGGTGCTACATATATTAGAGTAAGATAATATGATGGTATTACCAAGAAAAGAAACATTAGTTTACCTTGAGAAAGTAAATGGTTGGATAACATCGGAAGAAATAACAGATAACGGAGTTATCTTGGTATTTAAAAGAGATGCTCCAAGTGATGTGATGACTTTATTTGAAAAGATAAAGGATAAACTGGATTTCAAGGTTAAAAGAATATAGAAAAAGAAGACTAGCCTTTTTGTTTATAAGAGGTTTTAACAAATACGCTTTAAAAAATTTAGAAATTAAAGCGTAAATGTTGGGATGTTTTATGGTATAATTAAGTAAGAATAACGCAGAGTAGAGGTGATACAGTGAATAGTAATTTATGTTTTAGAATTGAGGGTATTGAACTATATTTAGAACAAGTATTAGTTGATTATATGGATACTCCTATATTTTTCTTATGCAAGGGTGAAAAGTAATTATTATCTTGTTTTGTGTACAGATGTAGATGAACTGAATTATATTATTGTAAGGTTATTTATGAATGACTTATATGGATTGTTACATGGTGAAAGGTCTATACGAAATACTATTTTGAAACAAAATGAATATTGGAGCGTAATTTCTGGTGAAGAAATTCCCTTTAGATAAGGTTGAGAAATTGAGTATCTCTAAGTTAGGTTCAAGTTTATTGCCGAAAGAAGATGTTTATTTTGAAATCGTAAGTACGAAGCTTGAAAAATTATGTTAAAAAGTTTGATATACAATATTTTTGTGTGATATAATATGGGTAGTCGAAAACCTTGTTCGTCAAGGATAAGATATTTTATTTTACAAGCCTTATGAGTTAAGGACAACTTGCAGGATGTACTTTTTCGGTGCATTCTAATAGAAAAATAAGACCAACCTTTCGGTTAGTCTTTTGTTTTGCTTTATGGTCTGTGATAACTTTTTAATACCACACTAAACTTTCTTCATCAGGCATTTTCCCAGAATCGAACAGTCTTTTTAACATACGCTTTGGCTTTGTTTGCATAAATAGGGTATCCTAGTTCTTGATCCAGAGTAGATTCAACAATTACATTGACATCTCCTGTTTTCTCGTTTATTTCTATCATTCCAGGTGCGTTATTGTTTTCTGGGTAATACCAATATCCCTTACTTTTTGAATTAGAAATTTTAACAAATTTTATCATGATTTGATACCTCCTTCTTTAAGTTTAAGCCATTCAACTAGTGCTTGTTGATAGTTATATTTTTCTTGTGTTATATTATGAGCAGTCGAATAATCTAACTTATTATTATTCATTAAGTTTAACTCCATAAGTTCATGTTGTAAAAGAATTATATCATGTTCTTGAATATTTGTACCTCTCTCTCAATCTCCTCCATGATTCCGCCATATTATAATCGGGGGTAAATCGCTGGATTTTTTTCCCTTTTAAATTATGTTCAGTAATAAATATATGATTATATATTTTCTCTATATCAATTTTAGAAAATCCTGTGTTTTTAGCTATTACTTCTATTTCTAAAACTTTATTTCTTTTTTTCTTACCGCCTCATAAAAACTTAACAGCGTGTTCATCACGTTTCATTTTGATAAGGGTCGTTTTCATCATTCCACGCTCCGTATATTGCTCCTTTTATTTTCATATCTTTATTATACACCTTTTACATTTATCTTCAATCATTTTCCTTGGTAAGACTTTCAGTTACCCTTTTGTTTTTATAGCAGGTTGACATTTGTGCTTTTAAATTTTAGAAATTAAAGCGTAAATGTCGGGATATTTTGTGATATAATAAAGATAGGGAAGGTTTATCAATCAAAAACAGGAGAGGAGTTACAAAAATGGCAGTAGTATCATTGGAAAAATAATATTAAAATATATAGTTCAGAATTATCTCATGCACTATTAAAAAGTCTCTAATTATAAATTGGATGAGCGTATTGCTCAGACTGTTGCGGAAATTTATGCTCGTAATTTAGATTATTCTGACCCTGAATTGATGCATGTTGGGGTAACTTCGGTTGCTAAAAAAATCTGATTACAAAAATTAAAAAGAGTATTTTAATAATTAGTAATAAAAAGGTATACTTAAAAGAAACCACCTCTGAAAAGAGGTGGTTATTATTTATGTCTTATGGACGTTCTGTACTGAACTTCTCCAGTTTTAGTATTCACCCATACAGTGTAAGTTTCTTGTTTTTTTGCACTTTACGAACTTTAGTTACAGGTACAGTTTTTTTGTACCAACTTTAACTTTCTTAGTTTCACGAACGCGTTCTTCTTCGATTGTTTTTATCAGCGTTATATTGAATTAGAGCATCATCAATTTGAGATGCAGTAACATCTGATTCCCAACCAACGTTAGCTAGGGATTGTACCGTCGTTTTTTTAGCGACCATAATCCAACGTTCTTTAAGTTGTTTAGTTTCGTAAACATCTTCAGTTGTGTTTTCTGTATATTCTTCATCTACAGTTACTGTACGAGTACGAGTTTCTTCTTTCCAAGTTCCGTTATTTTCTTTTGGAGAAGTTGGAGTAGTAGGTTCATCTTTTGGTTTTGTATCTACTGGAGTAGTTGGTTTTTCAACTGGTTTAGCTGGTTCTGTAGGTTTTGTAGTATCTACAGGTTTAACAGGTTCAGCTGGCTTAGTTACATCTACAGGTTTACTTGGTTCAGTTGGTTTAATTGTGTCAACGGGTTTAGTAGGCGTGACAGGTTTGGTTGTATCAACTGGTTTTACCGGTTTAATGCTGTCAGTTGGTTTAGTCGGAACTGTAGGTGTTACAACAGGTGTAGTTGATGTTACTTCCGCAGTTTCATATTCAAAGCTTACAGAACCTTTGATAGCGTGAGATTTCACAGTTTTAGCGAATTCCACACGGTCGCTAACAACAGCTGTGTTAGGTAGTCTTTTTACTGATTTAACAGCTGGAGCTTGTGTTCCAAAAATTTACTTGAATGTCTTTCACTTGACCTTTTAGTTAAGTTACCAAAAGCTCACAGTTTTAGCTTGTGAACCGTCAACTGTATATGTTGTTTTAACTTTTTGAACATCTTCATGAGCAGTAACACGGATTACAGTACCTTGTTCATTTTCTAACACAACAGCACTTACTTTTACCAGTTTCTTGAGCTGGTTCAGTAGTTACTTTTTACGTCGTTTTCAGCTTTTAACGTTTTTGATTGACACTAGCTGTTGTTACTGTAGTTAATGCAGCCGCTGCTAGTAGGTAAGATAAGATTAATTTAGATTTTTCATTTTATTGTTTCTCCTATTTATGTGGTTTATTTATTTGCTATGGTTCTATTATACCATAGTCTTTCTATGTGTTGCAATTAATAATCTAGAGGTTATCACGGTTTGTGACAACCTCTATTATTTTATTCTTTTTATTATGGTCGTGTAGTCCTTTCAGTACCTGAGTCTACATTCACCCATACAGTGTAAGTTTCTTGTTTTTGCACTTTTACGAACTTTTAGTTACAGGTACAGTTTTTGTACCAACTTTAACTTTCTTAGTTTCACGAACGCGTTCTTCTTCGATTGTTTTTATCAGCGTTATATTGAATTAGAGCATCATCAATTTGAGATGCAGTAACATCTGATTCCCAACCAACGTTAGCTAGGATTGTACCGTCGTTTTTAGCGACCATAATCCAACGTTCTTTAAGTTGTTTAGTTTCGTAAACATCTTCAGTTGTATTTTCTGTATATTCTTCATCTACAGTAACTGTACGAGTACGAGTTTCTTCTTTCCAAGGGTTTCTGTCCACGTGTGGATCTCTTTGTTTTAGGCTCTGGTCTAGCTGGTTCTTCGACAGGTTTTGGTGCATCTACTGGTTTGATTGTTTCAGTAGGTTTTACCTCAACTGGTTTACTAGTCTCAGGGTCTTTGTGTTCAACTGTACCGTCAGGTTTTTTTAGTTTCAATAACTTCACGTTCTACTGGTTTATTTTCAGTAGTTTTAACTTCTTTTTGATTTCTTCAGAAGTTAATTTGTGAGGTGCAGCATCACCTTTTTCCTCATATGTAGTTTTTCCATTAACTACAGTAGGGTTAACTAGTAATAGCATCAGCGACAGGGTTTTCACTTTCGTCTTGAATAGTTACGATAGTTTGTTTACCTGTGTTCTTAGGTGTACCGTCTTTAGGCTTAGCAACTGGAATATCTTTTTTAGTATTTTCTGATACAATAGTTGCTACATATTTTGTTTCGTTATTTTCAGATTTTTCATTGATTTTTAACGTTACTTAATACCTTAAGTTCACCTTTTTGCTGGTAATTTCACATCAGTTTTTAGATGTGTTACCAGTTGCTTTTAGTGATGACTGTTTCTGAAACACCTGAGTCTTTAGCTAGATTGGCAACAGTTGATTTATCTGTTATTTTACTAGTTTTCTCTGATTTAGAGTAATCGGTGTCTTTAGGTGTTGTTACTTTTACTTTTTGTGCTGTCACTTTTTGTGCTTGAGACGGAGTGAAGAAGATTGACACAGACGCTGTAGTGATAATCAGTGCTAGTGCTAAAAGTCCAGTAAGAACTTTGTTCTTTTTCATCCAATCTACTGTTTTAGTGTATACGTTTTTTTCATATTTATCGTATCCTTTTCTGTTTTGTAGTATTTTATTTTATTTTTTTCGGAGAAAGAATTTGTTTAGAAATCATTTTCTATCTCCAAAAACACAATCGAGCACGCGCTGCGTGCTGATTGTTGTTCTTCATTACAGCAGCGAAGTTGCTGTGTTTCTACTAATAATATTAGTAGAAATTTTGAGCCCATAGTTATTTTCTTTTAGATAATTTGAGTTCAAAGTTTATTGAATAGGGTGCAACACTAAAAATATAGGTGTTGATTTTCATCTAGACTGATTAGTTCGATAATTTTTATTTTCCAAAATTTTTCGGACGTTGTTTCAGCTGTGATATTGTATCATAATCACTTTGAGTCCAATTTTCCTTATTATCAATTGTTTTTGCTGCTTTTTTTAATATATTCATCAACAATGTTAATATATGGTGTGATGATCTTTTCATTTTTAGGTGATAGATTATCTTCTACCTCATATACTATTAGCATAAGTTTGACGTCCTTTCTTTATTTTATTTCGAGTCAACTTACGCTCGACTGGTTCACCAGTCTAAGAAAAAGACGTAAATAGTTACGTCTTTAAAGTTAATAGTACAGCATCTTTCAGTGATTCTTGTTCGGACGCTTTTCGTTCTAAGTTCGCTAAGAATTTTTTTCATCAATAGTATCTTTCGTTATGATATTATGTATGAATGTTGTATGCGTTTGTCCTTGTCTATATAGACGAGCATTAGCTTGCTGATACATTTCTAAACTTGTTGGTATAGAGTACCATATAAGCGTATAACCACCATGTTGGATGTTGATTCCGTGTCCAGCAGATTGCGGTTGGAGTAACATGATGTTTATTTCTTTGTTGTTCCATTGTTGTTGCATGAGTCCTGACTTGTCAAAAACTTGGAAGTTAGGTTGAGTCATACCTTCTTTAAATCCTAGCTGGGTTAATTTTTTTCTTTAATCTTTATTAAATCAGCTGTGTAATGATAGAGGATTAGTATGTTACCGGATGAAGTATTTATTATATGCTCCAATGCATCAAGTTTACGTTTATGTATGCTGTAATATTCTGGTATTTTTGGTGATTCCCAAAGTTCTCTATCTTTGTACAGGAATCCTGATGCTAGTTGGTGTAATTTACTAGCAAGTGTTGCAGCATTTTTGAGCAATAATCGTATCGATATCACCTTCAATGGATGTAATGTCGAATACTTTTTTTCTCTTTTGAATTTATTGTAATCTTTCATTTCAAAAATCAGACATTTCGACATAGGTATTTTTCTATTAATGGTGGTAATTTTATTGCTGTATTTTTAACAGAAACAACCCATGGTTTTATTACTTGGTGTATATAATCTTCAGCGCCAGGTTTTGGATCCCACTTAACAGGATACCCATTAACAAGAATATGTGGGTTAGGTGTGAAGTATCGGTTTCTATATGTTGTTATATTTTTACCAAGTGAGGTACCTTCATCTATTAGAAACATTGGTGCCCATAGGGTCCATGAGTCCGTTAGGTTGAGGTGTACCTGTTAGTCCGATTAACTTCCATATATGGGGTCTTATTTTCTTTAATGCTTTGAACCTAACTGATGCATGATTTTTAAAGCCTTGTATTTCATCTATAACGACAGTTGGGAAATACCATATGGGGGTGTTTTTAATTAAATCGTGCAGTAAGTCACGAGATATTATGTATATGGAAGGTGGGTTGTTTTCTATTTCAGAATATAATGCGTGTCTTTTTCTTTTTAGTTAGTTCCTTACCTTTTTTTCATCAACAACAAAGGAGATTGTCCGTAAGTTGAATTCCATTTTTTTATCTCATCAGTCCATGTTGATTTCGCAATGGTTTTTGGTGCAATTATGAGGACGTGGTGGGGTAGTTGCATCTCATTTAATGCTGATAAAGTAGTGAGTGTCTTACCAGTTCCGCAGTCCATGAATAAACCAATAGCACGTTGCATCATGATTCTATTTTTTTACAATATTCTTGATAATCATGTAATTTTTATCATTTTTAACCTCCTTGATTGAAAAAAACAACTACAGTTTGAACTGTAGTTGCCTAAAATAAAATATAATACTAGAAAAAGGATATCTTTCTTTTGTTACTAGATACCGAGTCAATACGTATATACATAGTTTATTATTAAATTTTATTTTTAAAAATATTTTTTTCTTTAATAATTTTTTTCAACTATGTTACGCATTGCTGCGGTCAATAACCCAATCGGTTGGTCTTACCAACCAAATAGGTGTTACCAGACTTCTATACCTTTTCTAGATAGTATATTTATTAGTTCATTATAACTCTTTAATCCCATACTACGTAATGTGATCAATGATTCTTTTTCGTTGTTGTTGTATGCAATTATGTCGTCTACAGTTTTTATGTTATTTTTACTAAACAATTGTAGCATCTTGGGCTTAATCCAAGTTCAGCTATATGAGTTGATTCAATATTTGCTACATTATTATTTTTTTATTTTCTATTTTATTAATATCATTTTCTAATGTTATTATAACATTTTTAGCAGTGATATCACGTTTTTTTACTTTTATCTTCGTATTTTTTTATTTGTTTGACATACTGGTTTAAACAGTATTGGTTGTAATTCGTATCTTAATTTTCGAAGAGACCTTTTGTATTACTTGTCGAATTCTTTTCCCGTGTAACTCCACAGAAATCACCGATAGAGGTTAGATTTTGATTCATTTGATAACTTAGGTACAATATTCCATTTTTCTCGTTCTGAGAGTTTATTCCTAGCATTTTCTAACACGAATATCAATTGATTTAAGTCGTGTATATTTTCTTCATTATTTGTTAGTATGCTCATGTCAAATATATCTTTTTAATAAATTATAAGGATAGGTTAATCCTTTGTTTATGTGTACACATTTTGTATTTATTTTGAATTTTGGATTTTTAATTCTATTATTAATATACTCTTTCGTGCCAGAAGTTAGTTATTTCAGATAAAGTTTTTAATTCATTAGTGTAACCGATGATATAGTCGATTGATACACCATAAAAATTCTGCAAATTTTATGTAAGTTTCGGACATTGGCGCGTAATGCATTTTCTTCATCTTTTTTTCAACTTTTTATACAGGTTGCGTGACTAATACCTGATTGCTCGGCTAATTGAACCAGGGATAAGCCACGGGCTAATCTTAGTTCTTTAAGTCGATTTTTCTCATTATTTTCACTTCTTTCGTTTTTAAATTTGGTACGAGAATTAACTTATAGTGTTAATTTAATCTCGGACCACATTCTGCAATTTTCAATTGCCTGAGAAAAGTATATTCTTTTTTTAATTTCATAATACAATATTCGGTGCAATATTTTCATTATGAAATTAAAGATTAAAAATTGTTCTTTATTTTCGGACTATTTTGTAATAGGTGAGTGAGAGCCTATTACAATACTATTTTTTTGTCCGAAGTATTTATTCTAGCTTATTTATTTTTATTAGTAAATATTAACCAACAAGGTTGATATTTTGAAAAATAAGCGTTACAATTTTTTTCTTTTTCTCATTTAAGAGCAGGTGGAGCGAAGCGACACCCGAGCGAAGCGAGTAAGGGTCCCAAGCGAAGCGCGGGATGACATGCGAAGCATGGCAGTCGTGTCGGCTATGCCGACTGCCGAGGGAGAAAAACGTAGTTTTTCGATCGAGTGCGTCACGACCCCTTATGCTCTGTATTCTTTTTCCGAACACCGTAAGTTTGACGAAACGGTTGAGGGAGTAATGTCACAGCTAGTGCAAAGGAATTTTTGGCTTGTACAAAGGTTATTGGAAACGCAAGTGTCGTATATGTCCGTCTTTGTACAAAGAAAAATGGCGATGACGCACCTTGTACAAAGCTTGTACAAAGGTTTGACAGCCTTGTACGAAAGTTGAGCGATCAAGCTGTGACTTAATGACGGACACCAGTGTCGCAAGTGTCAACGCGCGTACAAGTCATTTCTCGTAGAAATTTCGGTACAATGACGGAACGTAGTGAAGTTATTTTTAGCGTAATTTCTATGTATAAGTGTACGGAATTGTCTCTGAATTTAGTGCGAAAAATATATTCTCTAATATGTCACGTAGTGCGTGACATGCCGGGTAACTTTTAGGGGTATATTTGGGGTATTTTAGGTACCCCGTTAGGGGTACACTTGTTACGAAATTAGAGTAGTTATGTGTCCGTAGGTGGTGCAATATGCAGCATTTATTCTTAATTTATGGTGATTTCTTTTTGTATTTTTGTATAGAATTTTGAACAAAATGATTCCTCAATAGGTGACCTAACATGGTACATAAAAGTTCCCTAAATGGTTACATAAAATTCCCCTAATTGGTACTCAAAATGGGTGAATGGAATGAGTGAACGTGATGGGAATGAACAAAATGGTTCCCCAATAGGTGACCTAACATGGTACATAAAAGTTCCCTAAATGGTTACATAAAAATTCCCTAATTGGTACTCAAAATAGGTGAATGGAATGAGTGAACGTGATATCCATGAACAAAATGGTTCCCTCAATAGGTGACCTAACATGGTACATAAAAAGTTCCTAAATGGTTACATAAAAATTTCCCTAATTGGTACTCAAAATGGGTGAATGGAATGAGTGAACGTGATGGGAATGAACAAAATGGTTCCCCAATAGGTGACCCAACATGGTACATAAAAAGTTCCCTAAATGATTACATAAAATTCCCTGATTGGTACTCAAAATGGGTGAATGGAATGAGTGAACGTGATGGGGATGAACAAAATGGTTCCCCAATAGGTGACCTAACATGGTACATAAAAGTTCCCTAAATGGTTACATAAAATTCCCTAATTGGTACTCAAAAATGGGTGAATGGAATGAGTGAACGTGATGGGGATGAACAAAATGGTTCCCCAATAGGGTGACCTAACATGGTACATAAAAGTTCCCTAAATGATTACATAAAATTCCCTAATTGGTACTCAAAAATGGGTGAATGGAATGAGTGAACGTGATGGGGATGAACAAAATGGTTCCCTCAATAGGTGACCTAACATGGTACATAAAAAGTTCCCTAAATGGTTACATAAAATTCTCTAATTGGTACTCAAAATGGGTGAATGGAATGAGTGAACGTGATGGGGATGAACAAAATGGTTCCCCAATAGGGTGACCCAACATGGTACATAAAAAGTTCCCTAAATGATTACATAAAATTCCCCTAATTGGTACTCAAAATGGGTGAGATGGAATGAGTGAACGTGATGGGGATGAACAAAATGGTTCCCCAATAGGTGACCTAACATGGTACATAAAAGTTCCTAAATGGTTACATAAAAATTTCCCCTAATTGGTACTCAAAATGGGTGAATGGAATGAGTGAACGTGATGGGGATGAACAAAAATGGTTCCCTCAATAGGGTGACCCTAACATGGTACATAAAAAGGTTGACAAAGGTGGGTCAATTTGATACAATAAATAGTAATATCATAATATAATTAAGAGTTTTTGCTAGGGCACCCCAAAGAGGTACTCTGTTTTTTTTTTTCGCGAAAGGTAAATTTGTTATTGACATACGTAAACATATATGGTATAATACATAGGAAAGTTATTCTTTTAGCTGTTTTGTTTCCTTGTGATACAGGAAATCGAACTATTCATTTTTAAACCTTTCGTTTAAGGCTTGCAATTTTGGTTAATACATATATTTCCTCCAAAAATACGTTCAGCAAGCCTTATTCTTTTTATTTTAGTAGAAAAATAACCTCACACTTGTTGACAAAATGTAGGTTATTGTAGTATAATATATGTATTAGGAATCGATGTAACAATGGGTTTCTAATAGGGTGATGTCATTAGAGATAGTGATATATTATTAATTTCTTTTCTTGGTTAGTGCCAAGTGAAGTTACTTTACTTTAATCTTGGCACGATATTGTATATTAAATTTTTTATTTAGAGGGTCTCCTCCTTGTATTGTGAAGAATTAAACAAGTTGTGGTTCTAGCACTTGATTTTAGTTCTTTAGTCCATAGTGGTTTGTCCACAATTCAATCTTATTAAATGCTCTTTTTAGACTGCGTAAGCAGTCTATATAAAAAATAAGACAAGCGTTAGCTCATCTTATTTTTACTGAATTTCGTGCTTTTTCTTTCCTAGAGTACACTTTTTGCATTCTTGGTTTTTGAAGCACCTTTTCGTTTCATATGCAGAAAAGACTGCATTTTCTTCTTGAGACCCAATTTTGTACTTATACGATGGTTTAATTTTTAGTTTCACGATTTTCGTATCCTTTTTCTGTTACTGTAAAAAGACAATCTTCACGACTGTCTTATTAAGGAGGTATATTTATTTAAGGAGGATAAGCTTCTGGGTGGGATTTGAACCCACGTCCTTCCCGGCGTATCTGTTTATTTAATTCGATGGCACCAAAGTCATTGAAGTTTATAACAGGTGACTAATTCCCTGTTTCCACCGATACCGAGCTCTCTACCGCTGAGTTACTGAGAACATAGTGAAAATAAGCTCAATCTAATGATTAGCTTATATAATCTGGGTAATTAAAAGTTAATTGAAATCGCTCATATTGGTTAATGAATTCGGTAGGTGTTTAATTTACCTCTCAATCTGCCACGGACGTGTTAACGCTGACGGGATTCGAAACCCGCAAATAATCAACCGTACAATTTCCAATTGTATAAGCTAACCAACTGGCTAGCCTAATCGTGTCTGTGCGAATGCTGTCGTCTTCTTCTTTAGTAAGACGAGATTCTACTTTATCTTTACTTTTCTTTGAACTCAACTGTGTTTACGTTAAGAACCATAGCGAATACTGATTCACCATCTTTTTCGTACACACTTGAACGTACGTCGTAAACCTACAGCAACTAATGCACCTTGTGTAAGTAGTTGAATGGGTAGAAGCGTAGTCACGTCCAGCTGGTACGAATGCGTCTAATTGAACGTATTGTGAATCTCTTTTTACCTTCTTTTGTTTTTATAGTTATTTTGAACTGCTAAAGTGAATTTTTACTTCTTTAGAACCATCTTTTGTTATCTAATACTACTGGTTCAGTTGTTAATCTTCCTTCTGCGATTCCGAAATTTCTTAAGTTTGTCGTGATAACGATCTCCTTTATTGTATAAATTTTATTTTTTATTTGAGTTTATCTCAAGAACTCCAACAGGTTAGCTGTGCTAACTCAGTTATCTTTTTGATTTTCTCAAAGACAACTGATTAGTTTCTACTAATCTAAAAGTTAGTTCTTGAATTTCTTCAAGAAAACAGTCTGTGCGCTTATGGTGCACTAATATTAGTTACTAGAGCGAGCAGGGTGGTACGTACTGCGAGCTTGCTTAGGGTAAAAGAAAAGACTCAACCGAGTGGTTAGTCTTGTTCAATATTATGCTAGTAATTCATCTAGAAGCGGTCTAATCATATTTTTTGCGATATAGTTAACTTCATTTTTGGTTACTAACGTTTAATAATTTCGTTTCGATATTGATGTAATTTGTTTCTAACATATTTAAAACAACATCAACTTCAATAATTCTTTTTATGATTTTTAAACACAGTGCATTCTATTTTATTGTCGTTGTAGACACAATACGTTTTGTAAAAATCATTACCAAGAATGTTAGTTCTTAATTTGTATGAGTTGTTCTCACCTTTATTTGATAATATTGGGTAAAAGGTCTATACCTGGAAATTTTATATTCATTTTATTTGTTACTCCTTTTTAGTTTATATCTTATTTGAGAACACATACAGGCTAGTTATCTTGCACATATTCTCAGAAACTCTGTCGAAGCAGCTTCGCTGCTCTAGACGAGTTTCCGGGTCACAAGACAATAGGGGTAGGAAAGTGAAAAAAAAAATAAGACGAGCGTTTAGCTCGTCTTATATGTTTCTGTGTTTTGCTTTTTCTTCTTCGATTGCTACTTTAGCTAATCTGTCGGCACGTTCATTTAGCTCAACACCACTGTGTGCTTTAACTTTTGTGAAAGTTAATTTAATTTTACCACTAACTTCGTTAATGAATTTAACGTATTTTTGAGTTAGTGCGTTTTTAGCTTTCCATTCACCAGTAGCCCAGTTACCGATACCTTGGTAGTCGTGGTGGATGTCTAGTTCTTTTACATTATTTTGGATTGCAAAGTTGATTGTTCTGATTGCTGCATTTAGTTCACCAGCAATGTTCCAAAATGCTGTAAAGTCAGTGCTTTTTGTTGCGTTTTTAGGTCGATAGTTTTTGTCACCACATACGAATACAACTCCACTTCCAACAATGTTAGAATTTTTGTCAAAACTTCCATCAACATAAGCAACGGCTTTGCTGTAATCAACAGATGCGCCGTCTTTAGTTAATGTATTTTTCTGAGTTGTTTGGTTGAGATGGTTCTTGTTTTCCGCCTTTTTCTGATTCAACTACTGAATCCACGCCTTGGCAGAATGCAACAGCTTCGTTAATGTCTGTGAAGCTTTTTGTATTTAGCTCCAGTAAAACCAGTAACTTGCGCTTTACAAGATTCCCAATCAAAGAATATTCCAGGTGTTTTTCCTACTTTTACTGCATAAAAATTTTGTCATGATAATAATCTCCTTTAATGTTTATATTTTTATTTCATAAATTCTTTCGGTACGCAAGAAGCGTACAACAGTACGTATGTGTTTACAAGAAAAATAAAAGACTAGCAAGTGCTAGTCTATGTTGCGTAAGTTTTCTTCTAACATATCGATTAGTTCATCGATATCAGCTTCTTCTAGTTCGAATTCTTCGTCTTGGAAGCATATGAATACGTTAGTAGCTCCTGTTTTTTTAATGTTAGTTCGTTGTTAAGTTCAAAAGTCATTTTATTATACCTCATTTTCTATTAATTTCTTCAGAACACCCTCGGCACGCATTGCGTGCCTACAGGAATCTCTATTTGTGGTTGCGTAAAATATCATCAAGTATTTGTAACAAATCATCAAAATTTTCAATGTATTCGTCAATCCACTCTTTGTTTGTACCGTAATCCCAATAAATACCAGCTAATTCATTCCTTTGCGAGAAGTCCACCAATTATCAAATGACATTCTTTTCCTTCAATGATAAAAAGGTATTGATATGTAATCAGCATCACCAATAATGTAGTTTTTGTTATGCTGTTCTAATTTTTCTATAATTTTTCATAAGTATACATGATGTTATCCTCTCTTTTATTTTTTTGATTTTTTTATATGTATTTAAGCAACAATCTTTATGTATTTCATCACAGCTGTTTCAGAATGGTCTAGCTCAGCTAGTTCGATTGCTGATAGGTAAGAATCTGCAACATAAGTTACTTCTAAAAAGTTCTCCGTTTTCTAATACGCTTACTAAATATGTTTTTCATGATGATAGTCTCCTTTAATGATAATTTATTATTAATTCAAGAACACCCTCGGTGCACGAGATAGTGCACCCATTGTGTGCTTGCCCACACTACAAGAAGAACCGAGTAGGTAAAAATACCGCTCATATATTCTTTTTCGAATATATAAGCGGGTATTTTCACGTTAAAGTTCCTAGAAATCGATAACGCTAATTTCCTCTAAATGTATTCTATCATTTTTAGTGTTTATTGTCAATAAAAAGACAATCTCAACGACTGTCTTTTTGTGATATGTAATTGTGAAGTAAAGAAGTACGAATTAAGTCGTTACCACCGAAGATTTTACCTTCTTGGTGAAGTAGTTCGTTAAATAATTCGTTATCTTTTTCGAAATGTTTTGCTATGAACAGTGCGATTGCATGACTACGTGACATCCCAGCTTCACAGTGGATAATGATTTCGTCAAAATCATTTTGAGCATAATGACGTTCTAAAAATCTAATGATGTGAGTAGCATCTTCGTCTGTAAATGCAGTTGAACTAGATATACCATTTTGTATATCGTCTGTGTTGATATCGTCGAAATATAAGAACATGATGTCTTTGTAATAACGACGTGTAATATGATTTGTTCTTTCTTTGAAGGGTAGACATTTTTTCTCATAATCTTGGATGGAGATCATAAGTGTTTTACCTATTGGTTTATATTTTCTAGCTTCTTGCTTTGATAATGATCTAATTTTCATAATATCAACTCCTTTTTATTAATTGGTAATTCCTCTTGTATAATTTCTAAAAATTTCGATAATTTCACACGCACTGTATTTTACGGGTGCTGGTTCACCTTTTTTCGAAGCTTCCATTATTTCACGCATGAATGTCTTTTTAGCTAAACGAAATTGTTCGTTGATTTCGTTTTTAATTTGATCTATTGACATGTTAATGTTCTCCTTTAGTTATTGTTTTTACGCATATGATTCATGGTACATCGACATGAACTCAGCAACCCATTTGTGCGTCTCAGGTAGGAGATTAGCTACATATTGGTGGCTAAATCCAGCTCTAAAATAACTGATAACTTCTAGCTCCATCTTTTGTGGGATTTTTGCTACAATATCCCAATCTTCGATGCAATCAAGTTGGTAACCTAATCCTTCTAATTTCCCGCTTAGTTTTCTTCCGCTAATATAGTAAGCTCTATCGTAACCCATAATATATCATTCCTTTCTTATTATTATTTTTAATTCAAGAACACCATCGGCACGCGAAGTGCGCGAGTGCGTACAAGAAAACCTAAGAATAAAAAAAAAAAGACAGTCTTAACGACTGTCTCTGAAAGGAGGTATATAATATTATTTATGTAAGGAGGTTTTCTAGTGATCTCATGTCACTCAAATTCACAACCGTACAATCTATGATTGTAAAAAAAATAGGCTAACCAGTTGGCTAGCCTAGTGTATCTTATGCGAATGGGTTCGCTGGGTCTTCTTCTTTAGTAAGACGAGATTCTACTTTATCTTTGCTTTCTTTGAACTCAACTGTGTTCACGTTAAGGACCATAGCGAACACTGATTCACCATCTTTTTCGTACACACTTGAACGTATGTCGTATCCTACAGCAACTAATGCACCTTTGTGTAAGTAGTTGAATGGTGTAGAAGCGTAGTCACGTCCAGCTGGTACAAATGCGTCTAATTGAACGTATTGTGAATCTCTTTTACCTTCTTTGTTTTATAGTTATTTTGAACTGCTAAAGTGAATTTTACTTTCTTAGAACCATCTTTATTTTCTAATACTACTGGTTCAGTTGTTAATCTTCCTTCTGCGATTCCGAAATTTCTTAAGTTTGTCATGATAATGATCTCCTTTATTGTATAAATTTTATTTTTATTTGAGTTTATCTCAAGAACTCCAACAGGTTAGCTGTAGCTAACTCAGTTATCTTTTGATTTTCTCAAAAAGACAACCGATTAGTTTCACTAATCTAAAAGCTTTTAGTTCTTGAATTTCTTCAAGAAAACAGTCTGTGCACTTTATGGTGCACTAATATTAGTTACTAGAGCGAGCAGGGTGGAACACACTGCGAGCTTGTTTAAGGGTAAAAAGAGATAATCATTTAGATTATTTCGATATATTACTTTAGTCTTATGCTACAGTAATTATCTCTTTCAATTTTACTTCCGATTGGTTTTTACCAATTGCTGTGTGGTGCATAAAAAAAAAGGCTAACCAAATGGTTAACCTTTGTGTTTTTCCTTGAATTCTCTATCAGGGAATCTAAGATATGGATCATGCATAGTCCATGCTCTGAATTTATCAGTTTTAAACGTACATAAGATTAGTAAGATGATTGCGTAAGGAATAGTTAAAGCAATAGTTGTAACATGAGGTATTAAACCTAATAATACATATACCAAAACTACTCTTTGAGCAAAACCTTTACCAAATTTAGCATCATTTAAACGTCTTATGATTGCAGTGTAAACTGGTATCATAAAGATTGTTGTGATTACTGTTGAAATCACACTTCCGAACATAGTTTTTACTAATAATTTCGCATCTGGGTTAATCATAGCGAACATCATTGCGATTACACTCCAGATTAATGCCATCCAGAATGCGTATGCGATATATCCTAAGAAAAATTGTCTTCTGTTCATGCGACCGTCCAGGTCGTTCCAATGTTTTATAAATAAGATCATGATAACTCATCTCCTTTGCTGTTATTTTTTCTTTATTAATGTTGTAAGTTCTCATTTCTTCACGTATACAATCGGGCGCGTTTCGCGCTCAAAACCAAGCTCAGTTAACCACGGTAAGAAAAACAACAGCATGCCGAGTAGGATGCTGTTATAGTTTTGTTCTCACCTGGATCGGACTCGGTGATTTAGTAAAAAAAAACCCGACCAATACCACGAGAAAGAAGGGGTAAAGGTCGAGTCTTTAATTAATCGAATCGCGTGATAGGAAAACATCAGGATCCCGATTTTTTATAAAATGTTTAGTAAAAACAATACTCTCATATTATAACATAGTTGGGATAAAATTGTCAATAACTACCGTAAAAATAACCCACTGAATACCCAGTAGGTTAAATATCTCACAATTAGTACCAATTTTGAAAGGAGGTACCGTTTCCAAGGCACGTAAATAATTATTACGTATATACACATCACACTTACATATTGTACCAAATTGTTAATAAGTTGTCAAGAGGGGTACAAAAAAAAAATAAGCACCGCTGGAGGTCTGATGCTTATTTCCAGAAAGAGATAGGTTGTTTAGTCTTTTGAGAGGTGACTCCAACAACCTGTAAGTTATTTTAACGTAATTATAGCACAATACCGGATCGAAGTCAATAAAAAAATAAACCATGTAGAAACATGGTTTAAATAGAAAGCCCTAATTTACGTGCTAAACGCACCATTTTAGTGTGAGTGTAACATACGTATACATATGTGAAATACCCTGTGATTAAAGGTGTTGCGATCATTGCTGCAAAGCCAGCCCATGATAGCATATCGTTCTCAACTTTAACTACACCGTAACCCATTAAGATTACGTTAAAAGCTAAACATAAAGATATTGCATTACGGATACGTTGGTCTAATTTATTAATTTTTATTCATACTGAAAAACCTCTTTTCGTATTATTTTTTTATCAAGTAAACTTACGGCACGCGTTAGCGTGCGATTGGTGGTTGATAAGTTTCGATATATACCGGAGACATCGTTTTACAACCTATTAATAAATGAGATAGCAAAATGCTATCTTTATAATAATTTATTTAATATACTCATAATATTCCTTTTATAAAAATCTGATAGGACTTGTTTTTTTCTGGATTATTTTCTTTTGTAGTTCCTTGATTTTTAGCTCTGCTAGGATTGCCATCCATTTTAGCGTTTCGATTTCACTAGCCGTTAATGTTTTTCCATAATTGTGTTTATCCTTTCTTATTTATTGCTTAAGATATAATCTACAACTTCTTGTATTTCATCTTTTACAAGACCGTCTGAGTTGTCTTCTGTGGAACCCCATGGTTGAAGATAATCGTAACCTACATAGAAAAGCTCTATATCCACCATAAGAAGGTTCATATAATTCCATAGTATATGTTCTATCCTGAACAGGTAATTTAATCACAAGTTTATCTTCAGTTTTAGTTAATGAACCATCAACTGGTGCTATGATATCTTTAATTTCTGAAATTAATTCATTTGAAATTTTTCTATCACGAACCAAGTCTTCTCGTCCATTACCTGTAATTTCAATAGAATCTATTTTGTTATATCTGAATTCTGTGTCTTCATAAATGAACCCTTACTTGTATCAAATTTATCAGCATAAGCTACAGGTTCTTTGATTGTGATAACATCTTCATGATATGTGATTGTAACAAGTGTATATCTATCTAAACCATAATAGACTGTCTCTTCGAAGATAGTGTTCTATTTAGATATTCGTAAAATGTAATAACGTTAGAATCAGTTTCAACGTTTATTACGATTTTTTTGATTTTTCGTCCACGTAAGATTCGCAAGCTTCATATGCGTCGTTATACATACGTCCTGTAATTGTTTTAAGTTCTTTTGATTTCATGATAATAATCTCCTTTAATAATAATATTTTTATTCAAGAGCACCATCGGCACGCGAAGCGGGCAAGTGATTACAGGAAAATTTAAGGGTAAAGAAAAAGACTAACCAAATGGTTAATCTTTTAGTGAGCTTTGAAGTTATATATTGGTTTAACAATTTCATCAACAGTCACTGTATCTGTTATCGCTTCTAGAATTTCATCAATTGGTTTATAAGCGAATGGTGCTTCATCCAATGTCGATTCACCAACACTTGTTGTGTAAATACCTAACATAGTTTCTTTGTAATCATCTAATGATAATTGTTCTTTAGCTTTTGACCTTGAAAGAATGCGTCCAGCTCCGTGAGGTGCTGAGAAGTTCCAATCGGGATTACCTTTACCTGTTGCGAAGATTGAACCGTCACGCATATTGATAGGTATAATCAAGCGTTCACCATCTTGCGCTGATGTTGTGCCTTTACGGATAATACCATTGTCAATATCAATATAATTATGCATTGACTCGAATTCATCTACAATTGTGAAATTCATAGCGTCGCAAATTCTTTGTAGAATCAGCTGTCTTGAGATTGTTGAATATTCTTGAGCTATTTTGACATCATTTAGATAATCATCTAATTCTTTTCCGTCAAGATACGCTAGTTCAGGATTGGTAACGGGTCTTTTCTTAGTTTTAACATAATTTGGGGTGATATGATTTTTTTATTATAATCATTTAATGCAGCTTAGATTTCAGTGGTTCTACCATTTTGTGTTAGATAATCAATGATTTCTTGATTTATCTTTTTATTTTCAGATAATAACCCTTGTGCGATTTTCTGATGATGCGTTGCGACGATTACACCTAAGGTGCGTGAACCTGTGTGAACAGTTAACCAGTGATGGTTATTGCTATCAGTGCCAAGCTCGATGTAGTGATTTCCACCACCTAAAGTACCACATGAACGTATAACCCTATCAGTTTTTCACCTTCTAGTGGGAATGATAGAGCGTCTAATAATTTATACAACTGTTTTGTGTCAGCTTGTGCTTTATCGTAAATGTTCTGACCAGCGGGGATGAGTTCATTTATGATGTTGTCTAATTTTTCAAGATTAATATTTTGTTCTTTAATTTTAACTGCTCGCATAGAGCAGCCGATATCAACAGAGACCACGTTTGGGCAGACTTTCCAGTCCTTTTTATTTTCAGGTAGTTTAATTGTCGTACCGATGGTAGAACCTTTACCTGCGTGAACGTCTGGCATGATTGCGACTGTTGTGTTCTCTGTAATCACTTCATTCAGCATTTCGATAACTTGTCCGATTGCTGTATCTTCGACGTTATGGGTATATATTGTAGCAGTGTTGTATTTACCTTGTAATGTTAATTGTGCCATATGTTTATATCCTTTCTAGTTTTTTAATATCCGTTCGAACCGTGAACGGTTTTGTGAAAAAATAGGGTTTAAACTAAAAAAAAAAAAAGACAGTCTTAACGACTGTCTTTAGAAGGATGTATAATATTGTGTGTGTGTGTGTTTAAGGAGGATAAGTTTCGGGTAGGGATTGAACCTACGACTTCCTGTCGCGTGCCAGGTACTCTAACCACTGAGCTACCGAAACATAATTAAAAAGGGGAACTGACAGAGGTTGTAATTCCATATATTGCTTAGTATTATAACTAAACTCATTGCACTCGGTGATGGCGCCTACCACTTCGCAACAGTTCCAAATAACCAATCGACAATTTCCAATTGTAAAAAAAAAGAGGCTAACCAACTGGCTAGCCTAATGTGTCTTATGCGAATGGGTTCGCTGGGTCTTCTTCTTTAGTAAGACGAGATTCTACTTTATCTTTACTTTCTTTGAACTCAACTGTGTTTACGTTAAGAACCATAGCGAATACTGATTCACCATCTTTTTCGTACACACTTGAACGTACGTCGTAACCTACAGCAACTAATGCACCTTTGTGTAAGTAGTTGAATGGAGTAGAAGCGTAGTCACGTCCAGCTGGTACGAATGCGTCTAATTGAACGTATTGTGAATCTCTTTTACCTTCTTTGTTTTTATAGTTATTTTGAACTGCTAAAGTGAATTTTACTTTCTTAGAACCATCTTTGTTATCTAATACTACTGGTTCAGTTGTTAATCTTCCTTCTGCGATTCCGAAATTTCTTAAGTTTGTCATGATAATGATCTCCTTTATTGTATAAATTTTTATTTTTATTTGAGTTTATCTCAAGAACCCAACAGGTTAGCTGTGCTAACTCAGTTATCTTTTTGATTTTCTCAAAAGACAAACCGATTAGTTTCACTAATCTAAAGTTAGTTCTTGAATTTCTTCAAGAAAACAGTCTGTGCGCTTATGGTGCACTAATATTAGTTATTAGAGCGAGCAGGGTGGTAACCCTGCGAGCTTGTTTAAGGTAAAAAGACAATCATAACGATTGTCTTTCATGTTACTTTAGTTCTTACACTAACAGTAATTGTCTCTTTCACATTTACTTTCGATTAGCTGCGCTAATTGATTAGTCTAGTCGTTCGAAAACAGCGTCTGTTCCGTTAACTGTTTTTACGATTTTAGCTAATTTATCCACTAATTCGTCAGTTATTTTTTCTATCTCGAATTAAGTCAGTTGTCGCATCACCTGTAATTGTAATTTTATCAATTTGAAGGTAACCAGTTTTCCAAAGAACGAAGTCTTCATCATGTTTGTATTCAAATATGTCTTCGTGATATTCTACAGTAACGGGTGTGTAGTGTTTTTAATTCAGCATAAACTGTTTTGCTAAAATCAGTATCTTTTGATAAGAAATCACGCATTGTAATTACATCATCATCAGTTTGGATTCTTACTGAAACTTCACGAAAACGTTCAGTATCTACGTAATTACCATTTAAGATGCGACCTTTGATTATTTTAACATCGTTCATAATTTTATACCTCATTTCTAATATTTTATTCAAGAAAACTGCCGGTACGCAGGACGTACCAGTTGGTGCACGTGAATGTAAAGTAGACAGCCTCAACGACTGTCTTTGAAAGGAGGTATATTTATTTATGTAAGGAGGTTTTCAGTGAGCTCATGTCACTCAAAAACCAACCGAACAATCTTTGATTGTAAAAAGACTAACCAATTGGTTAGTCCTATACGTAAGCCACGAACTCAACGTCTAAAAACGTCTGTGAATAAGTCGTAAGCTTGTTCCCATGCTTTGTTTAAACTTTCTGCGTAGACTGTTGCGTTTCCGTCATTTGTGTAAACTAAATATTGTTTCATAGTAATATACCTCTTTTTCTATTATTTTCTTCAAGAAAACTACCGGCGTGCTGTGCACGCGGTTATAGCGAACGTATGTTCGCCCACAAGAATAAAAAGGAGCGGGCACCCTGGAAAAGGATACCCTTTATGAAAAAATATTTACAAGACAATTCAATATTGTTCTTAAATGATAATCATATTGTACCATATTGGTACGAATAGGTCAAGACCTATTATATGAGTACCTTACGGAAAGGCACTCTAGAAAGGACTTAATAACAATAAAGTGTTATCATATTTACATTATAGCACGGTGTTAGTTTTAAATCAAGTGTTATTTTTTTATGTTTCAATTATGTCAACTAAAAATAAATTCATATCGAAAAATAGTTCATTTTTGAAAATTTTGATATTTTTTTACCATAGTAAAAATCTCGTATATTAATACAGATTTTTAATGAACTTTCCATAAAAAAATAGGGTGTAGACCCACTGTAAAGCGTTGGTTTAATTAGGTTAAATAATTGTTCGTAATATACGAACTTAAAAATCAATTTTAGCTTAAATGTTCGGATGTAACAGATAGCGATGTGAGTTTTGCTCTTGGTTGAGAAAAAGTCTCGGATTTAACACATTGACACAGGTTTTTCGGGGATTTTGGAGAACTAAAGTATTAAATATCTTTTTATTTCATAACAATTTTTTGGGAAATGTGAGTAGGGTATGAAAATTAATCGCTTTCATGTTTTCATAGTTGTTACAAATGCTGTAACAACATAGGTTACTAAGTTGTTACTCAAAATGAGTAAACTATAGTTTTTAGTTTATACGATCTTACCGAATGTGTAATTTAGGGTTCAAAAATCGTCGTTTTTCGCATAACTTAATAATATACCATACTTAAGGTTTTTTGTCAATAGGTGCTTTTTGAAAACGAACTGCATTACGATTTTCAAGAATTTTAAAGAACGCTTAGGGCACCATGCGAGTAAGCGATTTTTTGAATGTATCAAAAACGTGTATCAAAAACTGATACATGGAAAAATCGTAAAATCGACTCTACGCCATGGTGGGGAAGGGAGGTAACGTTTTTCAGCAATGTATCAATATGTATCAAAAACGCTGAAGGTCAAAATAGGTCAAAATTGATACATATTGATACATCGTAAAACGCACTTGCTAAGCCGAAAGGTCCATTTTGGTATTTTTTTGATGTATCAATTTTTTTAAAACAAAAAGTGATACATCGAAACCCGTTGGGGCTCAATCGATTTGACGAAAATGTAAACGCTTTGATCAAAATGTATCACTTTTTCAACTAGCTCTTATACAGAAAAATACGTACTATTATTAGTACTATTAAAAGCATGATTACATTAACGTTGTAAACGGTTAAATAAATTGTCAGAATTGTTTGTGAAAAACTCACACAATTTTTCGTAGTAAAAAAAGTTCAAAAAAAGTTGATACATTTGATACAAAATTTTCCGAGTCGTTATGATAGACGTTATCAGTTGGTGAAAAAACATTGCTAAATACTATGGTATAATAAATACATAACTAAATAAATTGAAAGGGGATGCTAGAGTTTTGGAAAAAAACTTGGTGTAGGAAAAAGCGACTGAATATTTAACGAATGTTAAATCTCTTCTTTCAGCACATGTAGATGAAAGTACTGATTTCGATACAGAGATAGTTATTGATTACTTAAATAAACAATCCATGTCATTTGTTGCTGATTTAACAGGCATACATGTTCATAAGTTATATTCTATTAAGTCAGGTAAATGTCATGTGAGACAACTTAGTGTTAAGCAATATAAAGCACTAATGCATTTAATTGACCTTATGCGAAAAGACGACGGAATGTACAGAATTTTCAGAAAAACACATGGTGGTCGTTATATAGGTGAGGGTGATTATTATGAAGTCTAAATGGCTTAGAATCATCACACGAAATGTTGTTGGTGTTGCTTGTGGTTTAATGCTTGGTTTATCTGTAACGCAAGCTACGCAAGTGTTTATTGCACAACCCGTTAAGGTATCAGGTTTATCAATGAGTCCGACAATATATGACGGTGAGTCAATGGTTGCAATAAAACCTTTGAAAAGTAAATTAAAACGTGGTGACATTGTTGTTTTACATTCACCTGATGATTATAATAAACTTCTTATAAAAAGAGTTATCGCTTTTACCTGGTGAGAATTTCAAATATGATGGTAAGAACTTAGTTATTAATGATAATGCTTACCAAGAAGAATATTTGAAACACCCTAAATGGTGATTTTGATAAAAATAAGTCTTGACGGACTTATCGAGAAGAAAAATTATAAAACAATATGAAACAAAATGATAAAGGGCAGAAGGTTATACCACCTGGTTATGTTTTTCGTATTAGGTGATAATAGACGTAACTCTCATGATGGTGATGATTTCGGATTAGTTAGAATAGATGATGTAGTAGCACCTGCATTTACATGGGATGAAGTTAAAGACATAGCATTAATGAAAGATAAGTAGTTAAGCGTTAAGCATACATTTGTGAACTTACCATAATAATAAATATAATGAAATTTGAAGAAAGGAGTGAGTTAGAACTATGGTTTTGAAAGGTAGAAAATTACGTTTATATCCTAATAGAGAACAAGATTTTACAACTAAGACAAATGTGTGGTAATGAACGATTTGTATGAAATTCTTTTAAATGGTATGTTAGTAGATAGGTATAACAACAATAAACATTTATATAATGATGACGTACCAAAAGCAAAACGTAAACGCATTATGTTAAGTGCATATGATATGAACTATCTATTACCTCGCTTAAAGGAAGAGTATCCATTTTTTTAGAAGAAAGTGATTCATCTGCTTTTACAGGTTGTAACTGCTGCGTTAAATCAAGCGTACAAAAATCATTTTAAAAAACCAGAACATTTTGGTTTACCTAAGTTTAAGAAACGCGATCATTATAATTTAAGTTACACAGGTAAATCAACGGTTGAAATTGTTGCTAAACGCTATGTTCGGTTACCTAAATTAGGTTATATCAAAACATCTAAAAACAAATTGTTTAAAAGATGTTAAAATTAAACAATATACGATTGCACGTGATTCAACTATGCGTTGGTATGTTACGTTTCAAATTGAAGAAGATGTAGTTCAATTTCCTAAAACAGGTAATGTTGTTGGTTTAGACCTTGGTTTAAACGATATGATTGCAACATCTGATGATTTTAAATCAGGACGTTTCATTGAAAAACCTTTGGAAAAACGTATTAGGTCACAACAACGTAAGTATAGTAAACGTAGACATCGTGCTAAGGTAACTATTAAAGAAAGTACTGACTCACTCCAAATTCATGATTTTAAAAATGTTGAAAAAGCTCGTGTAACGAAAGCCAAGTTACAAAAGCATTTAGCAAATAAAAGAAATGATTTTCTTCAAAAGTTATCAACTGAACTAGTTAAAAACTACGACGTTATCGTAATAGAAGATCTTAGTTCGAAAAAAATTTAATGAAAAAAATCATAGTTAGTTCATGCCATAGGTAATGCATCTTGGTATAAATTCCGTACAATGTTGGAATACAAGTGCGAATGGCATGGTAAGGAATTGATTGTTGTTCCACCACATTATACAAGTCAAGAATGTTCCAGCTGTAATCATAATGATGGTAGTAAACCGTTAGATATCCGTGAATGGACTTGTCGTAATTGCGGTATGCACCATGACCGTGATGTTAATGCAGCTAAGAATATATTGAAAAAAGGTTTAGCTACTGCATAAATAATGTAAAAATTTAAAAAGGTTAGGAACTAGCCTTGGTAAAATAGTAAAACCCTCTGCGTGGAGTCTATTTGATTGTACATAAGGTTTACGTTCCCAGAAACCACCTGCTTTAGCTAGTGTGTAGTTCATGTCAATATGGTTGGTTATGTATTTAGTAAGAATGACCAAGGTTTCGGGTATGTCATGTTCTTAATTACATTGACAGTTTTATTCGTTACATTTTTTTCCCCGAAAATGGTCAGGATTCGGTATATAACTTAATATACAGTAAATTAAGACCGTTCCAATCAGTTGCATTTTTTTAATTTTTGATAGTAGCTCATGAGAATAAATTTAATATTGGAATGTTTTATTTAACATTAATAGTAATTGCTCATATTGCATGGGTGTTAGGTTATATTAATTTAAAAACATTCTTTTGTTATAAGTATTTTTGATTTATTTCGTACCTTTAATAGGGTATAAATCAAATCCTTTTGTTCTGATAGATGAACACAGACCGAATGTACGTTCTGTACTAATGGAAAAAAAGAACAGTCGAAGTGAAAGATGAACTAGGTAAAAATAGAAAAATAATTTATTTTCACTAGATTAAGAAGTAGGAGGTATTAAGCGTTGAGGAAGAAAACATGTTAAAGTGACAATTCCTGAAAAAGACCAAGCAGTTATGCTGTGGTTACAGGAACAGATGAATATGAGTTATTCAATAAGAACACTTATAAAAAGACATATCGTAGAAAAACTGTGGCGAACTAGTTGATGTAACTTGTGAATCATTGGATTCTTTAGCTGGTAGAGTTGTTACAAAAACCAGTTGTTGAAACAGATGAGAAGCCGAAAGTTCGTCGTGTAGACCAGCTAAAAAAAGAAAAATAGTGAGGTAAAAACTGAAGAGACGAAAACTCATGAGCCTGAAGTAGAAGAACCGAAGGTCACTGAATCTAAGGTTGAAACACCAAAGGTTGAACCAAAACCTGAAGCACCAAAAGCTGAGACGCCGAAGGAAGAGTTAGATTACAGTAGTTCATTTGATTTCAGCGGTGACTTCGGTGCAGGTGATATGGATATAAGTGATATGTTAAATATATAGGAGGAACGAATGGTTACATATAAAGTTATAGCGGGATTAGATATTGGTAATGGTTATGTAAAAGGAGCACTTGTTAGTGATGATGGTTATACAGAAGTTGATATTCCTTCTGGTGTGACACTTATGACAAGAGGTGTCGCTGTACCAGCACGTGATGTTGATGCGAAAGAAGAACTGGATGATGTTTTCAATAATCTGGATGTATCTTTTACAACACCTATGATACCAGATGGATATAGACGATTATTTGGTAATAGAGGTCTTAGTGCTGGTAATGGATCATTTGAAGAATTCGATGTAGTTGGAAATAGAAGTAAGGCACAGCAACCATTATCAAAAATTTTAGTACTTGGTTCTATTGCAGGTAAAGTTCTTCGTGATTATGTTTTTAAAAATGATAAGTTACCTGAGGCAACAGATGTACTAAGTATTGAAATCGTGTGTGCGTTAGCATTACCGATCACAGAGTATATGATGTATAGAACAAGTTATGCTCAGGAGTTTACGAATAATGTACATACAGTTACAGTTCATAATTTTGAAACACCTGTTACTTGTAAAATCGCGTTCAAGAGTGTTCAAGTTATTGCAGAAGGTGCGTCAGCTCAATATGCGATAAACGCACGTGGTATTAAGTTAATTGAACATATGATGAAAGACGTTTCTCGTTTCGGTATTGATTTCCAAGGTATTACAGCTCAGGATTTCTTAAATGCGAGAAACACTATTGGTGTTGATATAGGAGAGGGGACAGTTAACTTCCCAGTGTTTACTAATGGTAAATTCAACACAGACGCATCTATTACGTTAAATAGTGGTTATGGTACGGTGCTTAATAATGCACTAAGAGCAATGCAAGAGCAGAATTTCAGCGGTGGTTTCACATCGAGAAAACAATTAGGTGCGTATCTACAAGAAGGTGTTAATCCACTTAAGAGAGTGCATTATAATAGAGTAAAACAATATGTTGACGAAGAGATTGTATTTTTTGCACGAAGTGTTGCTGAAAAATTTGGACAATTATTGTACCATGTTGGTGCGTCAACTGATGTTGTTTATGTTTATGGGGGTGGAAGCGGACCTGTTCGTGAAATCTTACATGAACAACTTGTTTTAAAAGTTCGTGAAGTTATGGGTAGTGACACTCCTATTGTTATGTATTTAGATAGTGAGTATTCTCGTAACTTAAATAGAGAAGGTCTTAGAATCGCAGCTGAAGCAATCAATGCTGCACTAAGCAAAAAGTAAGAGGTTAAAGCGTATGAAGAAAAAAACAAAACAAAGGATAAAGAAAATAACTAAATACATAGCTGTAACAACGTTATGTTCTGGCGTTTTGTTATTTTCTGGTGTGATGATATATGTAGCTCATGAGGTATCAACTTTACCAAAGGTTGATACCGAGCTTTTTAAAAATTTTGAAGGTAGTAAGATTTTAGACCAAGACGGTAACGTAATTTGGCAGAATACTGAAAAGTTAATGAGTCAAGCAACTTATGACGAACTACCTGAGCTTTATCGTAATGGACTTATTGCTGTTGAAGATAAAGATTTTTGGACGAATAAGGGGTTTTCTTATAGAGCTGTTGCGAATACTTTAATAGGTGGTGCATTATCACGCGTTTCTTCTAGTTATGTAGCAAGAGGTGGTTCGACTCTTGAGCAACAACTTATAAAAAATGTGGTGTATGAAGGTGGTACGAAATATAACGTAATTGACCGTAAAATCGGAGAATGGTTTTTATCTCGTCAGATGGATGAAAATTATAGTAAAAAAGATGTACTTACAATGTATGCGAATAGTTTAGAATTTGCTGAAAATACAGTTGGTATTAAAAAGGCAACTGAAGTGTATTTCGGAAAAACATTTGATAAGTATTCTGAGATAAATGCTGAAAATACCTCACAAATTGCGTACTTAATAGGGTTAGGGCAAGCACCAAGTGGTTATAATCTTTATACGAATCCTGAGAATGGTATAGCAAGACGTAACGTTGTTTTGGGTGTACTTTTAGATAAAGGATTAATATCACAAGAGGTTTACGAAGGTGCTATTAAGCATGATATTGTTAAGACACTCCAACCAAGATACTCTGTATCGGAATCACAACGTAAAAAGAACCAACAATATAAATCTTATACCGATGGTGTTTTAGCGGAGATGAAACAACTTGGTTATGATGTAAACAAAACATCATTAACTATTGAAACGTTTTTAGATACGAAGTTGTATAAAAAAGTTGTTGATGAAGTTAATAATATGAAGTACTTAGATGGTAAGCAACAAATTGGTGTGAGCGTTATCGATAAAGATGGAATAGTAAAAGCTATGGTTGGTGGTAGAGGAGAAAGTGATGATTGGAACCGAGCTATGCAAAATACTCGTTCTAGTGGATCATCTATGAAGCCTTTTACGGCATATGGTCCGCTTCTGCAATACTTTGGTGATAAATATAATACAACATCGATGTTTTCTGCTGATAATTATAGATATCCTGGAACGAATAGTATTATGTACAACTGGGGTCAACTTACATATGGAAATAAATCAGTACAAGAGTCACTTAGGTTGTCACTTAATACACCTGTTGCAAGAATTGATGATGAAATACTTGGCTCAACGCGTATGAAGACTTTCTTATCAGGAGTTGGACTTGATGTTAAAGATACTTATTCGTCAGTTGATGGTATCGGACTTAATATATCAACACTTCAAGCAGCAGCGGCGTATAATGCGATAAACAATAAAGGTGTTTACACGCGACCTAGATTTGTTAGTAAAATAAAATTCCCAGATGATAGTGAGAAAAATATTGAACCTGAAACAAAACAAGCTATGAATGAAAGTGTTGCTTATGTTTTAGCACAAATCTTAAGAGGTATTCCGCAAGCTGGTTCAACAGCCCCTCTAGCGTATATAAGTGAATATAAAGGATACGGTGGTAAGACTGGTACAGTAGCATTTGACGCGAATGTTCGTCCACCAGCACCGTATGGGCAAGGTGGATCGGATGCATGGTACGATTCATTTACAAATGGTGGTTACAGTATAGCTATTTGGACGGGTTATGATAGTCCGAACAGTAGTCCACAGATACCAGATACGTATAAAGAATTTACTGTACTTGGTAAAAACTTACAACAACTGCTTAATGGTAGTCGTTCTGTTAGTGATTGGGCTCGCCCGCAAGGTGTTCAACATTTGTGGGGTGATGATCTTAATGCTCATTATAAGGTTACGGACTCTAAAGATATTGCAGTTAATACGAATGTTGCTGCTCGTAAAATCGAACAAAGACCTATTGTTAAAAAGTTAGAAAATGCTGAAAAAGTTGATTCGAAATGGAAGGAAAACCTAAGTAAATATTGGAAAAAACTATATGACGCTTGGTTTAAGAATAATTCCATAATTGATGAATATGATATTCAATCAGAATCAACTTACAAGTTAGTACGAGGTGAGAAAGATGAAAAAACTGAGTAGAAAGCAAAGAAAAAGACGTAATAGACGTATTATTGCGGGTTCATTTGCAATTTTCGTTACGTTTACTGTTATGATTTTCATCTTTATTGGTAATAAGTATAACGATACTAAGAAGTGGAACAAGTACGTTTTGGGTCAAAGTCAAGCTGAGTTACCACCTTCGTTTATTCAAAATAGATATGATAAGAACTTCAAAGAAAAACTTGAAGTGTATAATAACTTACGAAAAGACGTGTTGTCTGTTCTTTCAAAAAAAGAATGGACGACACAGGTTGAGTCCCATCTTGAGGTGGCTAAGAAGTTCGAAAAGACTCCTGAGATAATGGTTCTTGTAGATAGATTACTTCATTATAGAGACGTTTTGAAATTCGAACAATCAGCCTATAGCGAGGTTAATAATCAATTTTTATCACAACTTATAGGGAAGCAGCTTAAGTACCAGCTTGATAAGAAGTACGAAGATGATACTGCGTGGCTTGATAGGTTGAATAAAATATCTGCTGAATATGAACTGTATGATAAGTTTTATAATGAATTTGTTGCAACATACGGTTCGATTGATGGCTCTAAATTTGTTGTAAATGTTGATGTATTTGATTTAACACCACTTCGAACTGAAGCTGGTAAATTAACACATTTTCCTGATATTAAGAGATTGTATGATTTACTAGGCGACAGTTCATCTGTTATTAAAGGTAACGAAGTTCGAAAAGAATTCAATGAATGGCAAGGTGTTAAATCACGTTTTGAGAAATTAAAAGGATCGTATACGAAAGTGTCTGATGTTAAAACTTACAAGGAAGTTAAAGCTCAAGGTTGGCTTGTAGAAGGTGAAGTTCCGAAATTTGTAAAAGATGATTCTAAAGTAATATCTGTTCTTTATTATGCGACTAAGCTTAAAAGACACTGATTATGTAAGAAATGGTGTTAAACCGGTTGTTATAATGGATTGGAGTATCGATAAGGAAGCTAAAGAGAAGTACGAAAAAGAAGAAAAAGAAAAAGAAGAGAAATTAAAGCGTGAGGAAGAAGAGCGTCGTAAAAAGAAGAAGAAGCAGAAGAAAAGCGTAAAAAGAGGCGGAGGATGCTGAAGCCGAGCTTAGAAGGCGTGTTATGGAGCGTAATCGTGAGAGTCGAGGATAAAGATGTTGTTAAAACAACATCTTTTTTTCTTTTTGCTCAAGTTTACATTTTTGTGATATAATATTTGTGATATTATAGAAAGAAACGGAGATGCTTTATGAGGAAGAAAAATTTAGTAGTAAGTGGACTATTGTTTGTTACAGCAGCCCCGACATTTATTTATACATCACCTCATATTAACCCTCAAGCTGAGGGTCAAAGTGAGGGGCAAAATGATGGTCAAAACAATATGGACCATATTAAACCGACTTATACGTTAGAAAATATTGGGGAATTTATTGCACCAACACCACCTAGACCAAAATCTACTATAAATTATTTAAGTGATAGTGGTGGTAATAGTGCGTTTAGATATGTACATGGTAACGGTAGTGATCTTAAAGAGGTTGCAGATTATGTTAGAGGTGACGGTAGTGATCTTAGGGACTCCGCACCAGATGCATACGGACGTGCTTCTGCTGTTGTAATCATAATGGAACATTATGACGGAACACATTATGTAGGTACTGGTAACTTTGTTGGCCCGAGAACGATTTTAACGGTTGCTCATAACTTCTTAGAAGACCATTTAGATAATACAATGGGTAAGCTTAAATCAGTTCGAATTGTTATTGGTAGTAATAGTCCGATGTATAGTAATTATGACAACCCAACATCAGGTACAACATATAAGATTGATAAGAGTAAAATAAGATTCTTTAATCAAAACGGATTCAGTATGTCAAGTTCAAGACGTGATGATAAGATAGTATGGCAAAATGATGTCGCTGCTATTCAGGTGGATTTTCCATTTGAACTAGCTGCATTTAAACAAGGGCTTAACAATAATGAGCATACAAGGGTTGCACCGTTATCTGAGATGGATGGTATGACTAATAATTCGAGTGTTGTTATTAATGGTTACCCTGGTAACCATGAAGTGGGGGGTGAAGACGCAGGTGGACTTGCAAGAAACATCCAACATGGTAAGTTATATAGAGCTGCAAGTAATATTCGTGAAATTTATCCAAGTGATAACCACCCAGGGCGTATATTTACGTACCACAATACAAGCCTTGGCGGTATGAGTGGGATCATCTGTTCTTAATGATAAAGGTAATGTTGTTGGTACATATAATTTCTCAACAACAGGTGGTGACTCACCTGGTGACGAAGGGCGTGCTGGTGGTGTTATATTCGGAAGAACACACAGAGACTGGCTTGTAGGTTTACTTAATGAGAATAAACAACCTACTGGATGGGCGAACGTTTCAGGTCGATCTGAGAGATTCTATTATGATACGAATGGTGAACTAGTTAGAAATGCTGATAAAGCTATTGATGGGAAGGTTTATAGGTTTAACAACTTTGGTGTAGCATCAGTTGTTGGTAATGTTAACACATCTAAAGTATATGTTAAGCGAATTGATGATAGGGGTAATGTGCTTTCAAGACGTGAAGTTGGTGTTGCTAAGACAGGTGAGCCGTTTAAGTATAATGGTAAGAAAGAATACGATAAAGAATCAACGACATTTAAACGCGATTGGTTACTTGTTTCGTATAATGGTGTTACTGACGGCCGAGATTTAACTGTTGAGGCTAAAGAAGGAAATGGTGATGTTGAAATTATTGAGATGTATCGTTCTAACTGGAGGTCACTTGATAGACGAGAGCTTAATCGGGTTATTGGTGAAATAGAGCGTGATACTAAGCTTCGTGATATTCCAACTTCTGAGTTTAATCAATATGTGTCAGGTGACGTTTTACATAAGGTTGAAGATTTAAGGAAACGATTAAGTGCGAAATTACAAGAAGCAAAAGATATGAACGCGAAGACGGACGCTGATGATAAGAAAGTGTGGCGTAATCAGTCAGAGATTGATAAATTAGTTACAGCGTTAACTCCGTTTAAAAAGAAATAGATGATGTTTACAATAAGTATAAAACATTTAAGGATACTGAGAAGAGTGGACTTAGAAATAAAGCGAATGAAGCGCGAAATTATTTCACAAGTGTTTCATCTAAATCGACAAGAGATGTTAAGAAATCAGCAGTAGATGCGTATGAAAAAAAGCTAAGAATGATTTAAGAGATGCGTTATCTAATGTAGAACGATTTACGAATGATAGAAGTATAATGTTTAAATCAAAAGAAGTTAGTGATAAGTTAGCTGATATTGAAGTTAAGAAAAAAGCTCTGGAAGACGCTGTTCGTGGTTTAGAAGCTGGTTTAGAATATCTCGGATCTTGGTCCACTTAAATCGAAAAATCGGTGAACTAGATGCTTCTGTTAAGAACGTACCGAAGGGTACTTATACGGAAAACAGCCGTCGTAATTATGATACGGCTGAAGCTAGTTCTAAGAACGTTCTTAAGCAAGCTAATGATTTAGTTAACTCGAAACCAGTTAAGTCTGATCAAGCGCGAGTTGATAGAATGGTAAATGAAGTTAGTACAAGTCGTAATAAATTAGAAGAAGCCCGTAAGAACCTCGTAAGTGATGAGCTAGATAAAGTACTTAAGGATAAGGTAGCTTCATTAGTTGATAAATTATCTAAGGTTAAGTATGGAAATGGTTTTGAGATTCGTAATAAGGATGAGAACAAAGAATTAGAACGACTGTTACTTGGTAATTATTTAGGTCGTGACGTACCTGATTATAAAACGAAACTAGCTAGTATTACACGTAAGAGCGATTTTGATAGAGTGTTTACTAAAAATGTTATAGAAAAATTAGAGAAAGTGAGTACTTTGTCTGATAAGATTGAGCAATATGAGATTGTGAAGAATAAAAATAAAACACCGTTTACAACTAGGTATATTGACGATAATAATATGGAACAAGGGAAGCAGACTACTGTAACTGAAGGTCGTGATGGTGAGGTTGAAATCACTGTTAAGAAATGGAAAAAAGATGGTGTTGAAGAACTTATAATAACAAGGGTGTTATCAACTCCGATTCAGCAAGTGGTTCGTCGTGGTACGATGGTTATAGGGAGTGATACTGATGTGGTAGAAGAAGATGTCAAGTACGCAATAGAGTACGTTAATGATGACGAGATGGATGTTGGTGCTAAAAAAGTGGTAACTAAGGGTGAAAATGGTCGTAAGAAAATTATTAAACGATATGTTACTCAAAATGGAAGACGTGTTGGGCTACCTGAGGTTAAAGAAGAAATTATAAAACAACCTGTTAAAGAAATAGTACATGTTGGTACTCGTGGTTCTGATAAAGTAGTTGAAAGAGTGGATGTACCATTTACTACTAAAAAAGTTGAAGATGAGACACTTAAGGTCGGTTTAGAGCGAATTATAACTCAAGGTATTAATGGTCAAAAAGAAATTACTAAACTGTATAAAACAATCAGTGGTAAGCGAGTTGGCGAACCAACTGTTATTGAAAAAGTGATTAAGGAGATGGTTGAAAAAGTTATCCATGTTGGTGTTTTAGATATTAAACAAGAAGTTGAAACGGTGGATGTTCCGTTTAAGATTGAAGAAATTGATGATGATAATTTAGAGGTAGGTAAAACTGAAACGTACCGTGAGGGTAAAGTCGGTAAGAAAGAAATCACTAAGACTTATAAAGTAATCAAAGGACAAGTTGTTGGTGAACCAGTTGTTACTGAGAAAGTTGTAACACATGCTGTTAATAAGGTAGTTCGTGTTGGTACTAAAGGTGCTGAAACTGAAGTGAGTACTAAAGACCTACCATTTGAAACGAAATACATTTATGATGGTTCAATGTTAAAAAGGTGAGAGTAAAGTTGAATCAGAAGGTAAAGTTGGTAAAGTTGAAGTAACTAAGATTTACACTCTTAGAAAAGGTAAGCGTGTTGGTGAACCTAGAATTGTTGAGAAGGTTATAGAAGAAAAAGTCGATAAAGTTGTTAGAGTTGGTATTTTTGGTTAAGAAAGATGAACCGAAGGTTGAGACTCCGAAAAGCTGAAACACCCTAAAGAGTCGCCAAAAGTTGAGACCCCAAAAAGTCGATATACCTTATGAGCAACCAAAAAGCAACCTAAAGCTGAAACACCTAAAGAGTCACCAAAAGTTGAGACCCCAAAAGTCGATATACCTTATGAGCAACCAAAAAGCAACCTAAAGCTGAAACACCTGAAAGAAACTCCGAAGGTTGTTGCTCCAAAAAGAATCTCCGAAGGATGTACCTCACGAGAAGCCTAAAGTTGAGGCTCTGAAAGATGAGCCGAAGGTCGAGTGATCCAAAAGGTGGCGTAGATAAACCTAAGATTATTGAGAAAAAGTGCGTGATATTATCGATCCGACATTACCGAAAGGTCAAGTTAGGGTATTATCTGAAGGACGAGACGGCGAAGCTGTGACGCAAATTATTGATGGTAAGAAAGTTGATGTTATTAAATCAGAACCTATTGATAAAGTTGTAATCAAAGGTGGTAAGGAACTGCCGAACACAGGTTCTACTGAAACGTATGCTGGGTTGTTGTCACTAATGGCGTTCTTAGGGTGGTGCGATGTCGTTTAGAAATAGGAAACGTAATATCGTAAGAAACGTTACAGGATTTTTCTGTAACGTTTTTGTTAATTTTTAAGTTAATTTTATGTTATAATAAGAGATATTCTTTGGTGTTAAAAAGAAAATAAATAATAAGAAAAAGATGAATGTGGTTGTAATTTTAGTTATAATCCATTCTCTTTTTATTTTTGTTTGTAGAAAACTGTGGTATAATATTTACGTAAATATTATAGAAGAAAGGTAAATTTTATGAAGAAAAATATAAAGAAAGTCGGAATGATAGGTCTTGTAGGGATTATGGCAACAACAGCCATCCCGACATACGTTTATAACAATATTAATGTAAAAGCAGCTACAAATCATAACTCTCCTTTTTATGATGGCTCGTGTCACAGTGTAACTAACGTTGGACAGATCAGCTTCGATGCTAGAAGTTCAGCTGTGACGACTGCAAAACCGGTGGATTTATTATTAATCACAGATGGAAGCGGTTCGATAGATGCTCAGTATATGTATATCATTGTTCATATGTCAAAAGCGGTAGTCGATAGTTTACCAGAAGGTTCTAGAGTCATGGTCGCAGCGTATCTAAGAAATGAGTCTGATTCTTATCAAGGTACACCTACAAGAATGATGAGTAAGTCTGAAGCTCAGGAATTTTTCAATGGTATACTTAACCAAATGAACAATTCGTTGCTGCGATATAGATCAGATACGATCCTGCGTCAGATTGACAATTACTTACCTGCATCGGGTGCTGCAAGAGGACAGTATGAAGAGATCTTCTCTCGAAATCTAAATCAAGGTAATACTACCTCAGTCTTACAGATCACGGATATGTGGTTCAGTGATGAAGACATCGATAGAAGTTTTGCTAGCTGGGCAAAAACCAATGCTAAAACATTCATGAGTGTATTGATAAACGGAAGAGTCGGTACTTCTCATGACAGAATGGTAGAAGTAGGACATCCGAATATCTATGGAACTGGTGAGCCAACAGACACTATTCAAAATTTGTCATCAATCAATAATGACATTATTAGACAGTTTAGAGATACTGCGACAGAGACAATCACACCTAAAGGTCATATCGAGGTTGACGCACCGCAAGGTATAACTTTGAGAGAAGCTAAATTGGTCGCTCCTGACGGAAGTGAGGAATCTTTACCAATAAGAAATAATAGCGTTGATGTTGAAAGAGATCTGTCTCAGGATGGAAGTTATAAATTACGAGTAGAAGCCGAAGGTTTAGTACCGGAGGATAGAGAAGTTACGATGAAAGCGACTGTTGGCGGCCGACCTGTAACTGGAACAATTGAATTTGAAGGATGTCGTGAACCAGTAAGAGGTACTGACGAAGAGAAGGAGAATGTTGACATTCCGTTTGATACAACTTATGAAGATACTGATGAATTACCTGCAGGTGAAACTAGAGTTAAACGAGACGGTGTCGTGGGTATAAAAGAGATTAAAAAGGTCTGGTCGACATTAGATGGTCAGAGACAAGGTAACCCGAGAGTGACAGAGTCTGTGATTAGACCAAAAGTTGATAAGATCATCTTACGAGGTACTCAACAGAAGAAAACTGTTTACTATCGCATTGTAGAACCGTCAGGTGAAGTACTTAAAGATAATACGAAAGTAACAGACGGTTACAAAGGTACGAAGTATAGTGTTACGAAACCGACGATGTCTGGATACGAGATCGAACTTAAAGCAGGTATGCAAGAAAATGGTACGTTGCAAGGAAGAGACGTAATAGTTGACTACGTAGCTTACAAATTAGGTCAACGAGTAAAAGCTAAGTACGTCGATGAAACAGGCGCTGAACTGAAAGGTGAAATGTTAGTTCAAAAAGCAGGGCTTAGAAATGGTACTAAATATAGTGTTGCGCCTGAGCCAGTTCTTGAAAAAGGTGGTCTTAAGTATGTTTACAAAGAGCTTAAACAAGGTTCAGCTGCTGCTAATGGTGTAGTTTCAGATAATGAACAAGTGGTTACATTTGTTTATAAAAAAGCTGAAGGGAAAGCCGTAAAAGCTGAGTTCTTTAAGAAAGATACAGCCATTAAGTTACTTGAAGACTTAATTATTAAACCAGCTGGTACTCAGGTTGGTACGCCATGGACTAGTGCACATAGGAATGAACTTGTCAAGGATAACTTAGTGTATGTAATTGACGGTAAAGTACCTGTAGAGCAAGGTAAGGTTACAGAAGCCGAACAAGTTCTTAAGTACAACTATGTACCTAAACTTGGTAAAGGTGTTAATGTACGTTATGTCTATAATGGTAAAGAGTTGAAACCTGCATTGAACTTAATTAGAGATGGAGTACAAGTTGGTACAGCATGGGGTTCTAGTCGTGTTAACGAGATTGCGAAAGATGGATTAACTTATGTTTTAGATACTAAGAATTTACCAACTGAGAGTGGACGTGTAACAGATAGTACTCAAGAAGTAGTTTACAAGTATGTTCCTAAGTTAGGTAAAGGCGTTAGAGTTAAGTATGTGGCTGGGGATAAAGTTATTAAAGATGAACTTGAATTAGTTAAAGATGGAGTACAAGTTGGTACAGCATGGGGTTCTAGTCGTGTTAACGAGATTGCGAAAGATGGATTAACTTATGTTTTAGATACTAAGAATTTACCAACTGAGAGTGGACGTGTAACAGATAGTACTCAAGAAGTAGTTTACAAGTATGTTCCTAAGTTAGGTAAAAGGCGTTAGAGTTAAGTATGCGGCTGGGGATAAAGTTATTAAAGATGAACTTGAATTAGTTAAAGATGGAGTACAAGTTGGTACTGAGTGGAAGGCAACTAAAGTAAATGAAATCGAAAAAGATGGTTTAGTATATGAACTAGATACTAAGAGCCTACCTACTGAGAACGGTCGAGTAACAGTTGATTCTCAAGAAGTGGTTTACAAGTATGTACCTAAGATTGGACAACCTGTAAAAGTTAAGTATATGTCAGGCGATAAAGAAATTAGTGACCCTGAGGTTGTAAATGAAGGTAAACAAGTTGGTACTAAGTATGAGAAAGAAGTGGTTCGTGAAATCACTAAAGATAATGTATTGTATCGTTTTGTTGGTTTAGAAAAATTAGATGAAGTTAAGGTTAAAGAAGGTGGGGAACCCTAAGGTTAGTGAACCGAAGGTTGATGGACCTAAGGATGAGAAGCCAAAGGTTGAAACAACTAAAGAGCAACCTAAATCTAATAAGGAAGAAATTAAACCTGTAACAAATGAGGTTAAAAAGATGTTCCTAAAGAAGGCGTTATTGAAGTTGATAGCAAGTCTGAAATTAATGGAATGAAGTTCAGTGGTTTAGTAAACAATCACGAACAAGTTTATGTAGCTAAATACGAAATGGTTAAATCTAAAAACAGTAGCTGTTACATTTGTAGACGAAGACGGTAAAGAATTGCAAAATAAAGTGGATTTAGTTAAAGAAGATCAACAAGTTGGTACTGAATTTGTCTATGAACCTAAAGAAATTGAAAAAGATGGAATCAAATACACTATTGAAAAAAATTAGTTTATCGGGTAAAGATGTTAAAAGAAATAAAAAGGTAAATCGACTGAGGAAGCGATGCTTTACACAGTACATTACAAGAAAGTTCCTGAGAAAAATTACCGTTACCACAGACGGGTAGTGAAAAGTACTAATGCAGCAATTGCGTTCGGAATGATGTTACTTGGTGTATTAGGATTTAGAAGATATAAAGAGATAGATTTTACTTGATTTTGGGATAAGTAAAAGTGATAAAAATAAATAAAAGTAAGTTGATGAAAAATAAAAACAAAACCATTGACAGTAAATTGTTACCATGGTATAATATTATTAACAAGTAAAGTTATTTTACACAATATATTTAAATAAGAAAGGGTTCTGGTGACAACACTAGGATAAGGAAATTAAAATTATGAAAATCAAAAAATTAGGATTAAGTGTAGCAGCAGCTGCAACATTATTTGGTAGCGCAACAGCATTAGCTGCTGAGGTGATCCATGGGAAAAAGCTGCTGAAGATTATTTAGCAAATAAACCAAAAGAAGAAGTTGTTAAACCGAAAGAAGAAACAGCTAAACCTAAGGAAGAGGCTGCGAAACCAAAAGACGAAGCAGCTAAGCCAAAAGATGAGGCTAAAAAACCAGTTATCGATGAGGAGTATGTAAGACAAAATATCGATACACCAACTGGTAAGGAAGAAAAAGCTCGCGAAGATGCTTACCAAGACAAAGCAGAAGCTAAATATAAAGAAGAGCTTAAAAAACAAGATATGGCTAAAAAAGCACAACCTGAAGGAAAAGGAAGACCTGTACAAAAAGTTTTACCAAAAACTTCAGCTGTAAAATAGTAAACGAGTCATTAATAAACTAAATTTTTTTCATGAGCGCAAAAAAGAGGGTGGTGCTGAGTCGTCCTCTTTTTATTTTTTTTTTGAGGGAAGTTCAAGTCAAATGTCTTCAGTGAATTAATTTTTAAGACTTATATTAGAAATGTTTTAAACTAATGTCGAACCGACTTATACCATATTTTTCAACTACGAATGGGGATGTATTAAATAATAAGGTATATTTGTAATATTACTGGAGATAAAGCTATTGAGAATGAGTTTAAATTAGTTAGTGATGTTATTTAGTGTGTTAGTATTTAGAAAAATATAAGGAGTTATAGCAATGACAAGAATAATATTAGCTGTAGGTTGTTTAGGTAAAACTTATCTAGATGATCATTACGAAAATGTTTATGATTTTGATAAACATACTTTAGATTATAAATATGATAGAACGGGATATGAGCATTTATCAACTGAGCAGTTCAAAAAGTTTACCCGGTAGGGTTATAAAAGATGGTTGGTTTGAGCGTTATATGGAGGATTGGTGTAAAGTAATTGACTCAGGAGAATATGATGTTGTTACTGGTTGGTTGCAGGATGACTGTGTAGATTATCTTATAGCTAAGGGGTATGAGCTTGAAGTAGTGTTAGTTGATGTGGGTGATAATGAGGAAGTTTATAAAGAGCGTGCTATCTTTCGTGGGAATAGTCAGCGTTATTGGGAAAACTTAAGAGGCTATTATGATGTTACATTAAGTAAATATTTAACTAGGACTGATGTGAAATGTGTTGTGTTTGACCAACCATATTATTTAAGTGATTATTTATTATTTACTGGGATTATGTTAGAAAATAGCGTGGGGCATAAAGTAACTTATGTAGAAAGACTTTCAAAAATAATATTTGAAACTTTTGATGGAAACTTACCAAAGATGTATATTCCATTTTATGCTCAGTTAGTACTTACAGCGGTAACAGGTAAGTTTGAGATAACTAATGAGATGGTGCATGATGCATGGGCTATGGCAACGGTGTTTAAAACTGATTTTGATTATCACAAATCCTTATTACCGTATGCTAATTTAAGTAAAGATATACAAGATCTGGATACAATTTATACTGAGAAATTAAATAATATAGTGAAGTACTTAACTGCGTTAGCTAATATAGTGCGAGGTTAAGATGGAGACTATGAATACAAAGAAATCATGGTCTAGGTTAGAACTAACTAGGATGTTATATCAATCTTTTATAGGAACATTAGCTGATAACGCTATTGAGATAGGTTGGATATTATGTTTTTAGTTTATTAGCAGATAAGATATTAGTAGAGAAAATAACGATTTTATTTGGTGTCAATGATGCTTTTTGGGTAGTATTATCTTTAACATACTATGCAGCAAAGACATCTTTATCTGCTACTCTACCAAGGTTATTGGAAGAGTAAGGTATAGAGGTAGAATCCAAGGTAGTTAAAAATCATATTTACATATTTTACATGATGTTACTTCCTATGGCGTTAGGTTCTTGGGTATTTTTACCTGATTTATTAAGTTTATTAGGTGTTGCTAAAGAGGACTTTCCAATGTACATACCTTATTTTTAGAATCTCGATAATCTCGATATTGGTATTTACCCCTTGGTCGGTGTTTATTCCTGCTTATTATAGGAGTAGAGGTAGAACAAAAGAAGGAACTATATTAGACCACTTAAATGCATGGTGTATGTTAATTGGTATTTTTATCACAACTCATGTTTTTCATTATGGTGTAAATGTAGCTTTGATAGTTAATATGTTCGCTAAAGGTTTTGAATTTTTCTAAAGTTGAGATAGTACGAGCTTGGGGATTTGATGAAGTGGGAGATTATTAGGAAATTAGCACCGAGGGTTAGCAACTATAATAGGAATTACATTAATGATAACGGTAAACCCTGTATATGTAGGAATAAAATATTGGGTCTTAAATTTATTTATGTTTGTAAGTGGTTGGGTATCTTCGTTAAGTGATTTATTGAACACTCATATTTCAAGGAATATAGGGTTGGGCGAGGAGAGACCCAAATAAAGATAATGAATATTTATATAGAAAAAGCATTATTAGGGGTATTAGTGAGTTTACTAGTAATTTATATAATTGTAAAATGTTGTTTAGGATTTTTACCGTATGATATTTATATGGGGGTTATCGAATAAATATATTTATTTAATAGTATTTTTTTGAATTTATGTTTTAATTTGCGTTGTTATATGTATTTTTCAATAGCTAGGACATATAAACCTAAGTTAAATGGTATATTGCAGATAAGTTATTTACTGCCAAGTATATTTCTTCGACCAGTGTTAATATGGTACTTCCTGTATATATTAGATTTAGGTTTAATATCTATATTTTTAGATGCAGCTTTAGTTGGATTATTACAATATATGATATTTTTCAACTATATTTAAAAAGAAAATTACTAAGTTAAATTGATATTAGAGTTAAAATGAAAAGTTATAATGAGTAAGGATTAGAATGGAATCTGATTCTTACTTTTTTTCTTCTGAAATTAATTGTTTTTTGAAATGTAACTAAAAATAAATGGATGGTTATTGTAAATGAGGTTAAGAATGCGTTTTCAATAGGTATGAGTTTATTTACAATTTAGTACCAAGTATGATATAATATCTCTAGCAGTTCAATTAGAACTGAAACAAAATATTAAAGAAAGTGAGGAATTTTGCATGTTAAATACCAAAAATCTATTTCAGCGTTTTGGTTCAGGATTTATGTTAGCAATGATGTCTCTATCTGCTTTAGGTAGTGCAGCGCCAGCTGTAGTTCATGCTCGTAATGAAATGAAGAAAGCGTCTGAGAATACGAGAACTGTTACATTAGCTGGTTCTGAAAATGGTTCGGTATCTTTTGGTGATTCATCTGCTTCTAGTAAGACATTTCGTGCTGGTGATGAAGTACGAGTTATGATTAAAGAAAACGATGGATATAAAAAAGACCGAGTTTATGCTGTTGAAGAAGAATCTAAAATTGCGGTAAGTGGTGTTGAAGAAAATAATGTCTTAACATTTACAATGCCAGATGCTGATGTAAAAGTTTATAGTTCTTTTGCTAAAAAGAATGATCCAATCCGTGGACCTACGGATGTGAAAGGAACTTTTGATGAATATATCGGTTCTAAAATTAAAGAATTAACAGGTGAGAATGTTTCTGTAACTGAATTTTAGACAATCGATTGATGTCAAAGGTAAGAACAGAACTGATCGTCAAAGGTTAAATTATATAAAGGTAGTGGTAATAAGGGTATATGCTATTTACCACATAATTATGATTTAAAAGGTAATAAATACAGAGATTTATCAAGGTGAAAAATAAACGTGATATTAATTTTTATTAAATTATCTGATTCAGGTTTAGTTACTTATGATTTATCATCTAAATCTAATTTAGATTGGTCACTTGATGTTGTTACTATGTTATCAATTAATGTTTCTGTGAATGTGGATGTTACACTACAAATTTTGTTGAATATGATGGTAAAACATCTGAGGTAGTTTATAATGTAGAAGATAAATCGTTTATTCAAAATGAAGCTTCTTACACTAAAGCTATAGTTGATGGAACAGATATTGATATTCGTGGTAAAAAGAAGTTGATATTTTTGCGAGTGATTTCTCTCATGTCAAATTTGAGAAGAGAAATAGTTTATTCGATAGAGTTAAATCTATTTTCAATGTTTTATTACCGTTAGAAGCTAAAGCGAGTACAATCAGTAGTGCTGATTTTGGACGTGCTTATATTAGGTTGACTGGTGTGGGACAAGTTCCGTATGATTATTATCCTGAATTTAAAGCATATGCTGATTCACATGGATTGTCAACAGTTGCTGGGGAAAATGCGAGTTTCTCTGTAACAATTGATGAGTAAAAACTTATACTGGATGGTGTATTGACCATGCAACATCTGAACCAGCAGATGGTTATTATGAATGGACAGGTACTTTAAACTCATCAGGTACATATGATATTGTAGTTCATTCTGATACTGGTAGCGCTCACCCAATTACAACAACTGGTGGGTTATATACAGGTTCAGGAACACAACGTGTTGCCAATTTTTCAATTGAGCCTCCATTCGGGGATTATAATGTTCAAAAAACATTCGAAAATGTTAAATCTAATTACTATAACAAGTCAGCAACGTTTACATTAAGTGGACCTAGTGGTTCTATTTCAAAACAGTATCAGGTAACGGTAATGCGTTTTTCGAAAGATTAAAACCAGGTACATATACTTTAACTGAAACTGGTGCAAGTGGATTTGTAACAAACCCACCACAAACAGTTACTGTAATTGCTGGTAGAAGAGGTTCTTCTGCACCAACAACTACAATTAATAATGTTGCTAAACGTGGTAACTTTAATTTACAAAAAGATACTGGTGATAATTACATCAGTGGTAAAAACAAAAACTATTCGTTAGCTGGCGCTCAGTATGAATTGATACTTAAGAATGATAATTCGCTTAAGTATACATTAACGACAAATGAGCAAGGGCAAGCTAGTTTACAAAATATTGAACGAGGGGACTATACTCTTCGTGAAGTTAGTGCACCGAGAGGTTATGCGTTAAATACCCAAGGTGAAGATGTCTATGTTATGAATGAAACAAATGGCAAACAGACTCGTGATAATCCACGATATGACCCGGTTGTTTTAACATTAGAAAAAGCCGATAAAGAGCGTAATGCGTTAAATGTTGGTCAATACGGACCGCAAGGTAATGCATCATTAGTTGGTGCGGTATTTACTTTAACATTATATGAAGAAAATAATTTAACTGAGGCTCAGATTAAAGCTGGTCAAGGTACTAAGTTATGGTCTGTAGATATTACTACGAAAGATGTTAATGGTAAAGCTGTTGCGAAAACTAGTGACAAGTCTTACTTAAGTAATTATGTCCCTATACAAAACTGATGCAGCAAGTCTTGACAATATTTTTCGATCCAAAGAGCTGGATTGAAAAATTGCAGGTGGTACATTTGCTGTCGTTGAAAAATCTGCACCAACTGGATATCTAGTTGATGGGGTTCAATTCAATGGTAAAAAGCGATGTATGTGAAACAAGTTAATGTAGGTACAGATGGTAGATTTACTTCTGTTGAGGTAGAACAACCAACTAACGAAACAGTTAAAAGCTACTGAAATGCCCGATAAAACCGGGTGAACAACCTAACTTTACTAAGAAGGATGCTGACAGTCATAACACAACTCCATGAGGACGCAGAGTTAAAAGATACAACATTTGATGTTTATAATAAATCTAAGAACCCAGTTGTGTATCAAGGTCGTGAATATGCAGTAAATGCTAAAATTGCTACTGTGACAGTAGATGCGACAAGTTTAGTTGCTAAACTTAATGCGGATCTACCTTATGGTACATATGAAGTAGTTGAGGTATCAACACGCTTCTTATAACAAAACAGCTGGACCACAAACAGTTACAGTTGATGCAGCTCATAAAACGATTGCGTTAAGCTTCGAAAACCAAGTTAAACGTGGTTCTATTGAAATTAAGAAACATGATGCTGATACAGATAGTACAACTCCACAAGGGGATGCTACTTTACAAGCAACATACACTATTAAGAATAAATCTAAAAATCCTGTTTTCGTAAACGGACAATGGTATGCTAAAGATGCTGTTATTACTACTGTAACAACTGATGCGTCTAGTAAGACTGTGAAGGTTGACGGGCTACCAGTTGGTACATACTTAGTTGAAGAAACAGGTACAAACGATACATATCACTTAGGTGGATATGACAGAGACAAGACTACTAAGTTCGCTGAAACAGTACATATTACTCCAGCTAAATTAGAAGTTAGACTTACAACAATCAAAGGTGAGAACGAAACAATCGCACCTGAGAACTTTGTAAAACGTGGTTCTATTAAAGTAGAAAAAACACGATAACCAAACTAATAACACAACCCCGCAAGGGGACGCTAAACTTAAAGCTACGTTCAACGTTGTTAACAAGTCAACTAATGCAATCTGGTACTATAAAGGTGCTGATAGAACTCAAGGTAAACTTGTTAAGCCTAATGAGGTAGTTGATACTATTACAACCGATGACAAAACTCGTATTGCGACAATTACTAACTTACCAATTGGTACTTACGATGTGATTGAAACAGCTGCAAGTGAAAGTTATGATGTTAATCCTTATAAACGTACGGTTAGAATTACTGTACAAAAACTCGATCACTTCTTAAACAATGCGAACCAAGGTGCTGATGATGCGGCAGCTGCTAACATTGTTAAAACGTGGTGGTACAAGTTAAGAAAATAGATAATGATTTTGTTAGAAATGAATGGGCACAAGGTGACGCTGGTTTTGAAGGTGCTGAGTTCACAATCATTAACCGTTCAGCGGAAGCCGTATATAACAAAACAACTGGTCAGAAGTATGATGTTGGTGCAACAGTTGCGGTAATCCGTGCGAATGCAGGTGGTGTAGCATCAAGTGGATTAGACACTTTACCAATCGGTACTTACGAGATTTACGAAAGTAAAGCTCCAGCTGGATACTTATTAAACGAAAAATGGCGTAAGACATTTACAGTAAGACCTGAAAATGCTGGTACGTTCATCAAATTAATGGATATTCCTGAAAAAGCTAAACATGATTACAATGCAAATGATGCTAGTAACAAGTTAGCAGTGGCTGATAAAGTAATCCGTGGTGGTGTTCGAGTTCATAAATTTGATACTAACAGAAATACAACTGAACCAAAAGGTGATGAAGAAACACCTCAAGGTGATGCTTCAATTAAAGGTGCTGTAATTGAGATTGTTAATAAATCTCCAAGACACGTATTCTACGAAGGTAAAGAATATGCACCAGAAGCAATTATCGGAACAATAACTACAAATGATAAAGGTATTGCAGAAACTGCTAACAATGTATTACCATATGGTACTTACGAGTTACGTGAAAAAACTGCACCTGAATCTTACCACTTAAACAATACATGGAAAGTTACTTTCAGTATTCGTGAGAATGGTAAAGTTGTAGAAGCTAATAGTTCTGCTACAAGTCCTTTAAATGAGGATGTAAAACGCGGTTCTATTGAAATTAAGAAACATGATGCTGACACAGATAGCACAACTCCACAAGGGGATGCTACTTTACAAGCAACATATACTATTAAGAATAAATCTAAAGAAGCTGTATTTGTAAAAGGTAAATGGTATGCGAAAGATGCGGTTATTACTACTGTAACAACTGATCTTAACAGCAAAACTGTTAAAGTTGATGACTTACCAGTTGGTACATACTTAGTTGAGGAAACTGGAACTCACAATACGTATCATTTAGGTGGATATGATAGAGATAATACAACTAAGTTCGCTGAAACAGTACATATTACTCCAGCTAAATTAGAAGTTAGACTTACAACAATCAAAGGTGAGAACGAAACAATCGCACCTGAGAACTTTGTAAAACGTGGTTCTATTAAAGTAGAAAAACACGATAACCAAACTAATAACACAACCCCGCAAGGGGACGCTAAACTTAAAGCTACGTTCAACGTTGTTAACAAGTCAACTAATGCAATCTGGTACTATAAAGGTGCTGATAGAACTCAAGGTAAACTTGTTAAGCCTAATGAGGTAGTTGATACTATTACAACTGATGATAAGACTCGTATTGCAACAATTACTAACTTACCAGTTGGTACATATGAAGTAATTGAAACAGCTGCAAGTGAATCTTATGATATCAATCCTTACAGACGTACCGTTAAGGTAACAGCTGAAAAACTTGACCACTTATTAAACAACGCTAACCAAGGTGCTAATGATGCAGCGGCAGCGAATATTGTTAAACGTGGTGAGTGCAAGTTAAGAAAATAGATAATGACTTTGTTAGAAATGAATGGGCTACAGGTGATGCTGGTTTTGAAGGTGCTGAGTTCACAATCATTAACCGTTCGGCTGAAGCTGTATATAACAAAGCGACAGGTCAAAAATATGATGTTGGTGCAACAGTTGCAGTAATCCGTACGAATGATAAAGGTGTTGCAGCAAGTGGATTAGATACATTACCAATCGGTACTTATGAGATTTACGAAAGTAAAGCTCCAGCTGGATATTTATTAAATGAAAAATGGCGTAAAACATTTACAGTAAGACCTGCAAATGCTGGTACATTTATTCAATTTACACAAATTCCAGAAAAAGCTAACCACAACATTGACCAAAATAATGCTAATGATAAATTAGCTATTGCGGACAAAGTAATTCGTGGAGACGTACGTGTTCATAAATTTGACCACGACAGAAACACAACTGATCCTAAAGATGATAGTAAATTACCACAAGGTGATGCTACATTAGAGGGTGCTAAATTAGAAGTTATTAATAAATCACCACACCATGTATTTTATAATGGAAAAGAATACGCTCCAAATGATGTTATTGATGTGTTAACTACTGATGCTAAAGGTGATGCTGGTGCGAAGAACTTACCATATGGTACTTACATGATTCGTGAAAAATCAGCTCCAACTGGATATTTAGTAAATTCAGAGTGGACAACTACATTTTAGTATCCGTGAAAATGGTAAAGTTGTAGAAGCTAACAGCGAAACAACAGTTCCATTAAACGAAAAAGTAATTCGTGGATTTGTTAAAGTTCAAAAAGTAGATAAAGAAAGAACTACTAATCGTAATGAAAATCAAGGTGACGCTATATTAGCAGGTGCTGTTATTAGTGTAATCAATGAATCTAAAGAAGCTGTTTATGTAAATGGTAAATGGCATGCTAAAGGTGAAGTTGTTGCGACAATGACAACTAATGATAAAGGTATTGCTGTCCTTGATAACAATGCTTCATTACCATATGGTTCTTACAGTCTGAAAGAAACTAAAGCTTCTGAAGGATATTTACTGAACGATAAATGGAAAGTTAACTTCCAAATCCGTGAAGATAACAAAGTTGTAGATGTTACTTCTCAAGTATTAGAACAACAAATCATCCGTGGTGATGTTGAAGTTATTAAACAAGATCTTGAGTTAAGTAAATCTGAAGCAATCGCTGGTAAGGACCGCAATGGTGCGAACGGTGAAGCTGCTTCATTAAACGGTATTACATTTGAAGTTAGAAATGCAAGTGCTAAATCAGTTAATATTGCTGGTAAATTTGTAAATCCAGGTGAAGTAGTAACTACATTAGTAACTAAATGGAATGCTGAGCGTAAGCAATATATGGTAGAAACTACTGGTAAATACTTACCATACGGAACATACACTGTTCAAGAGATTGCTACTAATAATTCTTACGTATTAACAGACGGTGCTAAACGTACATTTACTATTAGAAAAGATGGTGAAGTTGTTAAAGCAGATAAAGAAAATAAACCATTAATCTTCAAGAACCAAGTGGTTCGTTCGGATTTCGAGTTCGTTAAGATCGTAGATACAACTAGTGAAAGATTACACACAGTGTTTACATTAACGAATGTTACTACAGGTGAACGCCATGTTATCGTAACTGATAAGAATGGTGAATACTACACTGATAGTACTAAAGGATTTGAACATGATAAAGAAACTAATGCTAACGATGGTTTATTAGCTAAGATTGATGCTAAAGAAATGATTTATATGAAAGATGTTAAGAATGGAACTGGTACTTGGTTCGGAAATGCTGAAGATGGAAGTAAAGCAACTCCTAATAATAAATTAGGTGCATTACCATTTGGTAAATATAAACTTCAAGAGGTAAGAACTGATACTAATACAGGATTAGCATTACAAAAGTTTCGAGTTCTATGTATACAGACATGAACGTACTGTTCACGGGGGAACTGTAACTGACGATAGAGTTCCACCAAAAGTTGGTACTCAAGCGTTAGATAAAGAAACAAACGATCACGTAGGTCAAGCTCAAGGAAAACGTATTATTACTGACCGAGTTAAATACCAAGGTGCTCGTATGTACAAAGAATACACTGTTGAAGGTACTTTAATGAATGCTGAAACAGGGGCTCCGATTTTAGTTGGTGGTAAACCAGTTAGGGCTCAGAAAACATTCAAAGCTGAACAAACAGATGGATATGTTGATATTGAATTCGTTATTGAAGATGCGTCAGTTCTATTAGGAGCTAAGACAGTTGCATTTGAAGACCTATTAGAAGGTGAAATTAAAGTAGCGTCTCACGCGGATATCAATGATGAAGACCAAAGTGTTTACTATCCAAAAGTTAAAACTAGTGCGAGTGACAAAGCTACAAATGACAGAATTACTACTCACGGTGGTAAACAAATCTTTGTAGATACAGTTAAATACACTAACTTATTACCAGGTAAAGAATATACTGTTAAAGGAACATTAATGGACAAAGAAACTAAGAAACCATTAATGGTTGACGGTAAACCTGTAACAAGTGAAACTAAGTTTAAACCAGAGAAAAAAGATGGTGAAGTTAAACTTGAGTTCGAAGTTGAAACAAAAGAGTTAAGCGGTAAACAAATTGTTGTATTTGAAAGAGTTGAATATGGTGGTAAAGTTGTTGGGGTTCACGAAGACATCGAAGATGTTGAACAAACAGTTAACGTACCAGGACTTAAAACAAATGCATCAAGCAAAACTACAGGTTCACAAATGGCTCCTGCTAAAGATAAAGAAGTAATTGTGGACAAAGTAACGTACAAAAACCTAATTGTTGGTAAAGAATATACTATCAAAGGTAAGTTGATGAACAAAGCAACAGGTAAACCAGTTGAAGGTGCCGAAGCATCTAAGACATTTGTTGCAGATAAGAAAGATGGATTTGTTGAATTAGAATTCGTAGTAGATGCATCTAAACTAGCTGGTGAAACAGTGGTTGCGTTCGAAAGATTAGAGTTCAACAAGATCGACATTGCGTTCCACGAAGATATTGAAGATAATGATCAATCTGTAAATATTCCTAAAGTTGGAACTAAAGCGCAAGGTAAAGAAACTGGAAACAACATTGTTCCAGCTGTTGGTAACCAAGTGATTATAGATACAGTAGAATATAAAAACTTAATCGTTGGTAAAGAGTATACTGTTGACGGTAAGTTAATGGATAAAACAACAGGTAAAGAGTTATTAGTTGATGGTAAACCAGTTGTTGGTAAAACAACATTCACACCAAAAGCTAAAGATGGTAAAGTGGAAATCGAATTCACTGTTCCAGCTGAGAAATTAGCAGGTACATCTCTAGTAGTGTTCGAAAACGTGTTACACGGTGGTAAACTAGTTGGATTCCACCACGATATTAATGATGAAGAACAAACAGTTAATATTCCACATATCGGGACAACAGCTAGAGCAAAGATACTAATACTCATACAGCGAATGCTGGTAAAAAACAAACTATTGTAGATACAGTTAGATACAAAAACTTAGTTGTTGGTAAAGAATACACAATGACTGGTCAACTTATGAAGAAAGTTAATGATGGAAAACCATCTGAAGTAGGTAAAGAAGTGACTGTTAAGTTCATACCGAAAGAAAAAGATGGAAGTATTGATTTAACATTCGAGGTTGATTTAGATGAACTAGCTGGAGAAACAGTAGTTGCGTTCGAAACGTTAAAAGAAGGAAAAGTTACGATTGCAGTTCACCATGATATTAATGATGAAGATCAATCAGTTAACATTCCGAAACTTAAAACAAATGCTAGTGATAAAACAACAGGTACTCAGCAAGTAGCTGATACTAAAGAACGAGTTATTGTCGATAAAGTAACTTACCACAACTTACGAGTTGGTGAAACTTATACAGTTGAGGGTGTTCTTATGGACAAAGAAACTGGTAAGCCATTATTAGTTGATGGTAATGAGGTTAAAGTGATTAAAGAGTTCCAACCAACCGAAAAAGACGGTGTTGTTGAATTAGAATTTGTTATCCCAGAATCGTCTCTTCAAGGTAAAACATTAGTTGTATTTGAAGATTTATTACAAGATGGTAAGAAAGTTGGTACACACAGTGATATCAATGATGAAGACCAAAGTGTACACGTTCTGAAAGTTGGAACAACAGCAACTGCCGCTGATGGAAAAACTAAAGAACTTGGTAGCGCACCAGAAACTAAACTTAAAGACTTTGTTAAGTATGAAAACTTAAAAGTTGGTGAAAAAGTTTATGTAGAAGGTAACAATCTGTTACAAAAATATTTAATAAAAATTAGATGATATTTAAACAGAAAGCCTTGCTTATCCAGAAATGGGTGAGTATCATAACAAAGGTTAATTGCTTTGAACTCCTAAAAGCTCTGTGACCTAAAGAATATTCTGAAAAGATATTTATTATGGTAGCGAAAGCTAGAAATAACAACAGAGATGAACTATGGTGAAATAAAAAGCTACTCAGTGATATATGAATTAAATAGTGAACTTATATCAACGGTAGTCCTAAGGTTTATAAACAATGGATGTTTAGCAGCGAAAGTCCTAAGTACTAATGAATATATTAGTATATGGAAGACGTTCAACGACTATCTCCTGATGGGAGAGTACACAAGAAGTCTTGTGGAAAAATCTTTGGTCTGACTGCTTACGAAAGTAAGTAAAAGATTGACATATAGTCTACGCTTGCATGAAAGTGTAAGAGGTCTGCTAGTGATAGTAAGACTGCTATGAAAGTAACGATTCATAGTGAATGAAATAAATTTACTTAAATATAAAATATTTGACATATCATTCCTTTTATGATATAATATAACTATATTATAAGAAAGGAATAGATAATCTATGAAATTATTAAGAATGAATGAGGTATCTGAAATTACCGGATTGGCACAGTCCACACTAAGACTCATGCACCGTAAAGGTGAACTCGTTCCTGCTAAAAATATCTTCAGGTGGAACAAGATATTATAGTGATGAACAAATCAAAGAGTACATGGGTATTGAGACTGTATCAAAAACGAATTGTTATTGGATATGCTCGAGTATCATCAAGAAAAACAAGAAGATGATTTAAACAAGCAAATTGAAAACTTAAAAACATACATGTTCGCTAAAGGTTATTCATTTGAGATGATAACTGATATTGGATCAAGTATTAACTACTCTAAAAATGGACTAACTAAATTATTAGAAAGAATCCATAACGGCGAGGTTTCTAAAGTTGTAGTCCTATGTAAAGATAGATTAGTTCGATTCGGATTTGAGCTATTAGAAACTGTATGTAAGTTGAATGATTGTAAAATTGAAATTGTAGATAACACTCCAAAAACAAATGAAGAAGAACTAGTTAACGATTTGGTTAAAGTGGTTAATGTTTTTTGGTAGTGAACTAAAAGGTAAACAATCAAAACTAATAAAACAATTTGTGGAGGACTTGAAAGATGATACGAGGGGAAGTCGTTAGACTTTTTCCTACACCAGAACAAGAGAAGATGTTTAGAAAATGTATAGGTTATGCGAGGTTTTCATATAACGAGTGTAAACGTTATGATGATAACTATGTTAAAACGCATAATACTAGGCTTGGGAAATATGATTTAGCAAAAATGTTAAGAAACATTAAACATAGTGGTGATTATGATTGGATGAAGGAGTTACCTGCTGATATTGCGAAACAGGCGGCTTATGATTTTTGATCAAGCCAAAAAGAATTCCAAAAAGAATTTACAAAAATGCTAGTCATACAAGTTACAAGAAAAAACATGATCATAAACAATCGTTCTTTTGCGATCCTTATAAAACAAAAATTAAATCGAACAAAAGAGTTTACATATCTAAAATAGGCGATGTAAAAATGGGTAGAGCATTACCAAGGAATGTAATGCTGAAAAACCCTAGGGTTATCCAACAGTATGGAAAATGGTATTTATCAGCTAGTTTTTGAAGTAGGGGGCACTGAGAGTTCAATACTGACAGAAGAAACAGTTGGTATTGATATGGGTTTAAAAGATTTAATGATTTTAAGTGATGGTACGGTGTATGAAAACATTAACAATGATGGTAAAATTAAGAAATTGGATAAAGAAAAACGTCGTTTAGAAAGTTCTTTATCTCGTAAAAGAGTTAAAGAGTCTAAGGTTCAATCAAAAAACTACTATAAGACGAGAACCAAGTATTATAGAGTTATTAAGAAATTGAATGATATTCGTAAGGATTATAGACACCAGGTTACTCGATATGTTATTAATAAGAGACCTAAACGGATCGTTTTAGAAGATTTAGATATTAAAGGAATGTTAAAGGATGCAACAAAGGCAAAAGCTATTTCAGAAGCTGCGTGGTATACACTTAGAGTATACCTTATGTATAAAGCTGAAGAAAGTGGTATTGAAGTTGTGATAGCTGACAAATACTTCCCAAGTAGTCAGTTATGTAATTGTTGCGGGTATAAAAACAACCAAGTTAAAGATTTGAATATTAGAACTTGGGTGTGTCCTAAATGTGGTACAAATCATAATAGAGATTTGAATGCTGCACTGAATCTTAAAGATTATCCAGATAAATATTGTACGAACCTATAATTTAAACTAAAAGTACAATATAAGGTTGCGATACCACCTCAGAACTAGAGACCTTATTATAGGAGTGTCTGTTTCAAGACGTTTTACGGAGACGTAAAACTATCAGCTTGTTTCAGTTGCACAAGGTCAGTGAAGGTTAAGAAAGAAGTATAGATTTATTTGGATATGTTAATATTTAAGTAGATTTATTGTATCGGTCGTGTTCACGATAAATCTACAGGTGAAGTACTTAAAGATGCGGATGGTAAAGAAATTGTTGTTCGTACCGAGTTCGAACCCTAAGACAGCGAATGGTGTTCTTGAAATGGAATTTACATTAGATACAAGTAATTTAGTTGATAAAGAACTAGTTGTTACTGAAAAAGTATTTAATGCTAAGGGTGTTCTAATCGGTGAGCACTTTGACCTGAATGATAAAGGGCAAACTGTTAAAGTTTTACCAAAACCAGAAACAGTTAAACCTAATACAGGTGTGGATTCTATGGCTGGTATTATTGCTATGATTTCAGTTATGGCGATGGTAATCGGGGTTGCGTTTATTGCGTTAGCAAGAAGACGTAATATTTAATAGAAAAAAAATAGCTTGAGGATATTTTCCTCAGGCTATTTTTTTATGTTATAATATGGGGAGATAACAAATAATTAACATATTTGTTGACAAATATATTAAAAGTGTGATAAAATATACCTATGATAAGATTAAATGATATGGCTAAACGTTTAGGTGTTAGCGTAAAAACATTACAAAGATGGGATCGTGAAGGTATATTAGTTGCCAAGCGAAACCCAAATAACAGAAGATATTACACTGAAAATCAATATCTTGAATACATCGGATCATCTAATAAAAAATAGAAAAATTATTGCTTACACCAGAGTATCAAGTAATAATCAAAAAGATGATTTGCAAAAACCAAATAACATTTATTAGGAACTATGTTAATGCTAAAGGAGAGATTCTTGATGATGTTATTCAAGATATAGGTTCAGGTCTTAACTATAACAGAAAAACACTGGAATGATTTACTATTAAATCAAATCCCTAAAAGGTGAAATAGAGAAAAATCTATATCACCTACCAAGATAGATTTGTTCGATTTGGTTTCGATTGGTTCGAGAAGTTCTGTAACAAGTACAATTGTGAAATAGTTGTTATAAATAATCCAGATACTTCCCACAACAAGAACTAATTGAAGATTTAATTTCTATTATCCATGTTTTCTCAGATAGAATACCAATTTTAAGAAAATATAAAAAAGGATATTAATTTAAATGAAAAGCTTATAAGACAGAAATAAAACCGAATAAGGAACAGATTAGATTAATCCATCAGACTTTCGGAAATACTCGATACATTTACAATCAATTTATAACTTTAAACTTTGAACGTTTAGATAAAAACCAAGGTATTATTTCTGGTTATAGCTATTCGAAAATAATCAATAATGATCCAGAAAGAGCCTGATTGGTTAGTAAAATCACCTAGTAAAGCTATTAAACAAGCTATTATGCATGCAGAAAAAGCGCTTAAGGATTATTTAAAAAGACGATAAAGGCAAACCTACGTTCAAAAAGAAAACAAAACATAATAGCTTTTATTTAACTGATACCATTAAGGTTGAACGACATCGTATTTTCTTACCTAAATTAAAAATGGGTTCGCTTGAAGGAATTTGGATATATACCAAATAATGTTAAGTCTGTAACTGTTTCTATGAAAAATGGGCGTTACTATGTTTCTTGTTTAGTACATAAAACTAAAGATGAACGTATAGCTACTTCAGATGAAGGTGTTGGTATTGATTTTGGATTGAAAAATCAGTTCATTACAAAAGAATGAAACGATTCCATCAATTAATAATTCAAAAAGAAATCAAGAAACTTGAGAAAAAGCTAAAACGTGAACAACGTTCTCTATCAAGAAAATATGAGAACAACATGACCAACAAGGTTTATTACAAATCAGGTAAAAAAAGAAAGGACAACTAAAAAAGTTTTCGAATGGAAACGTCCTTTACGTGAATGTAAAAATCTGAATAAACAAAGATTAGTTGTTAGTAAGCTTTACGAACGCATAGCAAGGATTAGAACTGACTATAATCAAAAAGCACTTCAATCAATTCTGAAACAAAAGCCACGTTTCATAGTTATTGAAGATTTGAATATAAAAGGTCTAATGAAAAATAAACACTTGTCCAAAAGCAATTTCAAAAGCACAATGGTACATGTCAAGATTATTCTTAACGAACCAATGTGAAAAAAACTTGGAATTGAACTACGTTTAGCTCACGTTTCTATCCATCTAGTAAACTATGTTCTAATTGTGGACATAAGAATGTGGATTTGAAACTTAAGGATCGTACTTGGACATGTCTGAAATGTAATATTGTTCATGATAGAGATATAAATGCATCTATAAATCTAGAACAATGTTTAGAATATACTGTTTTGACAACAGTTTAAATATCGTCACTACCGTGGGCTACACGGGAAGTTAAGTCTGTGGATCGTTATATCAAATGAGAGTAGTTAGTAACAATGAGCAATCTGCGTTACGACAAAAATCAGACGGGATGAAACAGAAAGAATTTCTAAAAATTTATAGAAAGGATCGTAGGATATACGTTTTAGTATGTTTTATGTAGCAGAAGACAAGTTTTGTAAAAAGATTATGTGAATAAAAATCTGATGATAAAAGAATTTTTTTAACGAATTTAATTAATAGTAGTCTAACCGCTGAACTAAAAGATTATGTTGAAAAGAGATTTGAACTAAAACTTGTAAAAGATATTAATTACAAGCATGTTGGAACAAGTGTTGGTGAAATCAATATAGTTGTTGAAAATAACGGGCAGTATGCGAACCTTAATAAAGTTTTAGAACATCTTTATACAAATGGGCTTTTTGATGATATTGATAATGTTAAATTAGTTGTTTCTATAACTGATGAAACAGGTGCTCATAATGATTATGCAGTCTATGTCAATGGGAAGCTAACGAAATTCGATAAGAAAGATTGATTTCTCTGCCTGAATATGATATAATATATGTGGTTGGGGGTGTTTTTGTTAGATAATACGGGATCCGATACAACAAATGCAGTAAGTCTTGAACTCGGTGTAATTGCTGCCAGTATAGTGACGATTGTGATTTGAAGAAGATCTAAAAGATGATTGCTCGAGAAACGATCAGAATAAGAAGTTAATTAAAAATTTAGTTTCTTATAGATGTGTACATTTTTAATAAGATATGATATAATTTAATGGTATACTGATTCGCATAGATTGGGTATAATTAAAATGGGTAAGAGGTGAAATATTTTGAATTTGAAAGATTATAATAAACAAGAAAAAAATTCTCTATAAGAAAGTATAAAAGTGTCGGAGCCGCTTCGGCAGTTATCGGTACATTACTCTTCCTTAGTGGAGGAAACATGGTATCAGCTAATGAGTCTCAACCTGCTGCTGAATCAATGGTTCAACCTGTCGAACCAAAAGCTGCAACTGAACCAAAAGCTGCAACTGAACCAAAAGCTGCAACTGAACCAAAAAGCTGCAACTGAACCCAAAAGCTGCAACTGATGAGGCTTCGGTCAACTCTTCGATCAGCCAGCTTCTCAGCCGGCGCGTTCAAGACGTGGTAAGAGAGATGTCAGCAATAGAGTGCAGCTGACATACGTTGAAAGAGGTTCAAAAGTAGCCACACGTGGTCAAGGTGGTGTTCATTACAAATTAGAGTCTTTCATAGAGAGTAAAGAAAGAATTATAAGCAAATCTTTAGACTTCTCAAGTAGCAACAGTGTTGAAGAAAATAGAATTTTTGAAAATCCGAACTCTTCAAAGATCAGTATGGTTTGAATCTAGATGATAGTGAAGACGGAATTGTCAAAAACGATAAAGTCATAATTACGAAATCTGACAAGAATAAAATAGAATATAGACTTTTACCTGTCAACACGTATTCTTTAAATGAAGTAGAACCGGGGAAATATCAAATAAAAGCAAACTTATATAATAAATAGAGCGACGGACGAAGTCTATAAATTTCTATCTTCATTAGCTACAACAAATGAAGAGAATAAAGATAATTCGTCTTTTGATAGTTACACAACGGAAAAATAGTGAGTTAGATACTAAAAATTAAATTGTACGCTTTTTGCATTAGAAGGTTTGAGAAGTAAAGAATACACGAATAATGGAGTTTCGACAGAAGAAGATATTCAAAAGAGTTGTAAGTATAGTAAAAGAAGCATCTCGAACAGTAAAAAAATTTAGAGATAGTAGTAATTTTTAATGGAGTAGCAAATGATGAGACTGTTGATTTTATGGAACATCTGGGTGAAGAAATTGGTATGCTAGATGAAAGAAATTGGTCTCAAGAAGAGAGAATAGTAATTTCAAATATTATATATGGTAAAGATACGACATATACTGTAATAAGAAAAGAAGACAATCAAGAAATGGGACAGTTCACGATAAATGATAACGGTATCTCAAACATCTTGACATTGCCAGACGGCGACTACAAAATAGTAGAAACTGATGGAGGTTATCACTCGTTATCAACATTCGCCGAAGACAAAGATTTAACAGTAAGAACTGTGCAATACTCGACAGACCAAGTAATCTATCAAGGGACATATAACGGTAAAGACATAGGTAATAAAGTTATAGTAGAACAAGCTGGAGAAAGAGTAGGAAAGCAATATACGGTATCATTAGAAGAGCAAGAAGACAGAGATACTGGTCTCGTATATAGACCGAAACAATCAAGCTATTCTGGAACAGTAAAATTAACGAATGGTATAACAAGAGTAGAGTATGAACCAGTCACAGTGAGCGGTCCAATAACATTTAAACCGCCATTCAAAAGTCAAGTACCGATAGAGCTATTTCCTGAAGGTAATGTACAAAAGGGAACAGTCAGTAGAGTGACTTTAACAGATATTACAGATGAAAATGGAACAGTATGGACTCCGAACATTACAAAACCAAGAGCTGGAAAAATAGATGAAATCACGTATAGTATAAAAGAAGTTAGAGGAAAGTCTCTTGAGCAAGAACAACTGGAACAAGGTTGGCAGAAAGCGCAAAGAACTGATAAAGTAGAAATTGATTATGGAAATTACTTATTAATAGGTAGTTTTACAGCACCTAGATTTAGTGGAACAATCGGCTCTCCAGCAGTTTATATGTTCGATAAAAGAGCTAACAAAGACATTACTCACGTATTTGCTAACAAATATAACTGGACTGAATGGGACAATGCTCAGATAGTAAGAGGTGCTAGCAAATCTTTATTCACGTACGATTTAAATAAAGCAAGCTTCTATAAGAAAGATAATTCAGTAAAAGCTATTGTCGAAACAGCTGAAGGAAGAATTGAAACAATCTTATCTAAAGGTTCTCACGGTGGTATTTTAGTAGAAACAAAATACACGAATAAGCAAGGAAAGACAGTAAACTTCGGATATTCAAGATACGTAGATACATATTTAGATAACAATGACAGAGTCTCAGTATTTTCTTTAGGAAACAACAATGGTGTGTATATGGAAACTGACAAATACCGTTTAGACTACTTTATGAAGATACCAGATGCTCCAGATAACTTCGACTCAAGATTTTACAGTAATTTAAGAGGAATTGAAACGAACGGTCGAAAAGATACGACGGCTATGCTGACACCGAATACATTATTACTATCAAAATCGGTTGACTCGGGCATTCAGATGGGATGGAAGGATAAACCTTTAGCTGATAGAGAAACTAGAACGATGGCAGTAGAGGTTAAATTATCTTTTGCTTCTAAAAATTAATAGTGAATTTTCTAGAAATAGAGAGAGTTGGGACACGAATACGACTGCAAGAGAATTATATCCTAATACGCCGATTAAATATGATCTAACAGGGACAATCAATCCCGAATTATTAGGTAAGTTTACAAAAGCGAAAGTTTCGATAGCGATTCCAGAAGGTATTTCCTTAATTAATAACAGCGTATCGATCTTAAACGGAGACAGCTCAGTAAAATCAACTCTGCAAGGAACGTATGATTCTAGCACAAGAACATTTACAGCAGATATTCCTAAGTCAGAAACGTCTGATAACAGCTTTAAAATGAGATTGAATATTCAAGCAACGCCGAATATTTCAAAATCATACACATTTACTGAAAAGATAGAAGTAGATAATGATATAAACGCTGGAGAGAAAACAAATACATCGATATTAAACATAGTCCAAAATATGCGTAATATCTCAGTCAGATACGTCGACGAGCAAGGTAATGCTTTAAAAGATAGCGTGATATCATCGCAACAAAGAGGAACAACATATAACGTAAGTTCAGTAAGCAAGCCAACTACTTTAAACTTTAATGATGTATCTTATACATATTATAGAACAAATGGCAATTTAACTGGAACGTTAACAGACAATACTGTAGTCTCACATGTTTATCGTCCTACGAGAGGAGCAAATATTACAGTTAAGTATTTGGCAGGAGCAACAGAAGTTGTAGCACCTTTAGTTTTAGAAGGTAATCTTAACGCGAGAATACCTACAGTAAACAAACCAGAAACTATTAGAAAAAATGGAAAAAGCGTATAAGTTATCAATGACAAATAATACAGATTTTTCAAATACGCGTTTTTACAAATAATACGCAGTCATTTACAGTAAATTATGACGAAGTATCTACTTCAGATTACGTTTACAAAAAAAGTTGTTAATAGAAATGGTGTTTTAGAAACTTTAGGAGACGCTACTACTATTTATAGAGAAGGGGACAAAGTAGGAACTTCGTATAATCTAACGGCTCCAGAGACATTTAATCTAAATGGTAAAAAATACAAAATTAAAAATGCTGCTGACAAGACTATTTCAGGGCAAGTTAAAGGAACTGAATCTACACCAGTTAAGAATATAGAGTATAATGAACTTATAACATCACCATTTAAGTATCAACCTATCCTAAATAATGCAGCGTTAGGAAGTTCAACATTAATCGCAGATGTGGATACTGTAGTAGGTACTAATTATAACGTTACTCCGCAAGAGATCACTGTTAATGGGTTGAAATATGTTCCTAAAAACAGCAGAGCTCTAACAGGTGTAGTAGACAGCGGAAGAACTATTAATGTTGAATATCAAGAAAAACAAGGTAATAGTGAAATAAGCTATCAGCCTAAAATGAGTGGAACTAATCTGGGAACTCCTATTTCTGTTAAAGATCAAATTACAGATAAACAAGAAGGAGCAAACTTTGAAATTTCTCCAAATAATGAAATTACAGTAGATAACAAAGTTTACAAACTTAAAAACACCTACTGATAAAGTTAGAGGAACGATCACCAGTCTCCACAAACGAAAGAGATTGAATATGTAGCTAAAAAACAGTAATAACAACGTAGTTTATCAACCTAAGCTTGATGGAAATAATTTAGAAATGCTATTGAGATAGTTCCAAGTAATACTCAAGTAGGAACATCTTATGATGTAGCACCAAGAGAGATTACAGTAGATGGAAAAAGTTTATGAACCAGTAGCTAAAACTAACTTAACTGGTAGAGTATTAGAGGATAATACACCCTATAGAGGTAAACTATCAACCTAAATTAAATAGCAATGCTTTTAAAATTATCAACCTAAACTAAATGGAAATCCTATTGGTAATCCTATTGAATTAGTTCCAAGCACTCTCCAATTGGAACACCTTATAACGTAGTTCCTAGAGATATTACAGTAAATGGAAGAGTTTACGAATCAATTTCTAAAACCCTTTGACTGGTAGAACTACATCAACTAACACACCTATAGAAGTAGAGTATAGAGCGAAACAAGGTAATAGTGAAATAAGCTATCAGCCTAAAATGAGTGGAACTAATCTGGGAACTCCTATTTCTGTTAAAGATCAAATTACAGATAAACAAGAAGGAGCAAACTTTGAAATTTCTCCAAATAATGAAATTACAGTAGATAACAAAGTTTACAAACTTAAAACACCTACTGATAAAGTTAGAGGAACGATCACTCAGTCTCCACAAACGAAAGAGATTGAATATGTAGCTAAAAAAACAGTAATAACAACGTAGTTTATCAACCCTAAAGCTTGATGGAAATAATTTAGGAAATGCTATTGAGATAGTTCCAAGTAATACTCAAGTAGGAACATCTTATGATGTAGCACCAAGAGAGATTACAGTAGATGGAAAAGTTTATGAACCAGTAGCTAAAACTAACTTAACTGGTAGAGTATTAGAGGATAATACACCTATAGAGGTAAAACTATCAACCTAAATTAAATAGCAATGCTTTTAAATTATCAACCTAAACTAAAATGGAAATCCTATTGGTAATCCTATTGAATTAGTTCCAAGCAATTCTCCAATTGGAACACCTTATAACGTAGTTCCTAGAGATATTACAGTAAATGGAAGAGTTTACGAATCAATTTCTAAAACTCCTTTGACTGGTAGAACTACATCAACTAACACACCTATAGAAGTAGAGTATAGAGCGAAACAAGGTAATAGTGAAATAAGCTATCAGCCTAAAATGAGTGGAACTAATCTGGGAACTCCTATTTCTGTTAAAGATCAAATTACAGATAAACAAGAAGGAGCAAACTTTGAAATTTCTCCAAATAATGAAATTACAGTAGATAACAAAGTTTACAAACTTAAAACACCTACTGATAAAGTTAGAGGAACGATCACTCAGTCTCCACAAACGAAAGAGATTGAATATGTAGCTAAAAACAGTAATAACAACGTAGTTTATCAACCTAAGCTTGATGGAAATAATTTAGGAAATGCTATTGAGATAGTTCCAAGTAATACTCAAGTAGGAACATCTTATGATGTAGCACCAAGAGAGATTACAGTAGATGGAAAAGTTTATGAACCAGTAGCTAAAAACTAACTTAACTGGTAGAGTATTAGAGGATAATACACCTATAGAGGTAAACTATCAACCTAAATTAAATAGCAATGCTTTTAAATTATCAACCTAAACTAAATGGAAATCCTATTGGTAATCCTATTGAATTAGTTCCAAGCAATTCTCCAATTGGAACACCTTATAACGTAGTTCCTAGAGATATTACAGTAAATGGAAGAGTTTACGAATCAATTTCTAAAACTCCTTTGACTGGTAGAACTACATCAACTAACACACCCTATAGAAGTAGAGTATAGAGCGAAAACAAGGTAATAGTGAAATAAGCTATCAGCCTAAAAATGAGTGGAACTAATCTGGGAACTCCTATTTCTGTTAAAAGATCAAATTACAGATAAACAAGAAGGAGCAAACTTTGAAATTTCTCCAAATAATGAAATTACAGTAGATAACAAAGTTTACAAACTTAAAACACCTACTGATAAAGTTAGAGGAACGATCACCAGTCTCCACAAACGAAAGAGATTGAATATGTAGCTAAAAACAGTAATAACAACGTAGTTTATCAACCTAAGCTTGATGGAAATAATTTAGGAAATGCTATTGAGATAGTTCCAAGTAATACTCAAGTAGGAACATCTTACAACGCAGTTCCTAAAGAGTGATCATAGCTGATGGAAAAGTATATGAACCGATCTCTAGCAATGCTCTGACGGGTAGAGTGTCTGAAAAATAATACGCCGATAGCAGTTAATTATCGACTTAAAGCAAACAGCGTAACAGTTGAAAGAGTACCGATCACGATGACTACGATCTATCAAGCTGATACCAATCTAGCTGAAGGCGCTCGAAGAGAGGAGCAAGGTCGTGCAGGAGAAAAAGAAGTAACGACAACTTATCAAATCGATCCGAATACTTACGAATTATCAAATCCGACAAGATCTGAGCGCACAATAACTGCGATGCAACCGAAAATAATTAAAGTTGGAACAAGACCAACAACTGAAGTCACATATCAAGATTTTAACACTCGATATGTCGCTGATCCAAATCGAACTGCGGGTGAAAAATTCACTGAGACTGAAGGTGTCCGTGGTACTACTACGACTACTACGACATATTCTGTAAATGCTGAAACTGGAGTTGTAACATCTACTAAAGGTCAGCCTCAAGTAGTAGCACCAACTGACAAAGTTGTTAAAGTCGGAACTAAGTCAACAGCTCAGACAACGGTGATTCCGAAAGGTACAGTGTATCAAGCAGATCCTGATGCTGCTTACGAAAGCAGAACTATTGCGACAGCTGGTCACGATGGTTCGTCTACGACGACTACTACTTACACTCTTAATGAAGAAAATGGAGAAGTTACTCCGAGCTATGTCATAGATAATGTAGAAACAGAAGATACTGTAATTAAGGTTGGTAATGTTCGTCATGAAACTGTGTATATATTCAAAACTGTTCGTTATGAGGCTAATTCTGACATCGATTTTGAAAAGAAAGAACTTCAATCGGAAGGTCAAAATGGAAACACTGATTATGTATACACGTATGTAGTGTCTCATATGGACGGTAGTTTGTCGAATCCTGTTCGTTCAGTGGGCGGTTACGACGTTCCTATGTTACCTGATATCTATGAGGTTGGGAATAAGAAACAGGACAGACGGGAAACACCTATTACAACACGTTATGAAGCAGATCCTGAGAAACCGCGCGGTGAAAGAGAAATTGTTTCTCAAGGTGTCTTAGGAGTTCACACTACAACTACACTATATAGAGTTAATGAAACTACGGGTGTTTTAAGCGACCCTACAGTGTCCGAAATAGACGTTCCGATGGGACCTAAAGTAATAAAAGTTGGTACGAAACCGACTATTTCGTATTCTAAAGACGGAAATAAAGTAGTTAAAACTACAACTACTTACACTGTCGATCCAACTAACGGAAACGTATCTGAAACTTCAGCTAAAGAAACTATCTCTGAAGATGGAGCTAAAGATAAGGTCGTAACTGAAACACTAGCTTCACCGGTTCGATTTGAAAAAGACGATCAACGAGCTAGGGGTGAAGAAGATGTTAGAACTGAAGGTAGAACTGGAACTAAAGTTACAACTACAACTTACGAAGTAAATCCTAATACTGGAGAAGTTATCCCTACAGTTCACGAACCAGTTATAACTCCAGCTACTGAAACTGTAGTTAAAGTTGCAGCTAAAGATAAAGTAGTAACAGAATATATTGAACCAAAAGTTGTTTATGAAAAAGATGATTCAAGAGAAAAAGATTCAGAAAATATCATTATTTCTGGTCAAAAAGGTAGTAAGATTACAACAATTACATATACTGTAAATCCGAAAACAGGTGATGTAACTGAGGTTGTTGGTAAGCCTGTTATTACACCAGCAGGTAAGACTATTATTAAAGTGGGTACGAAAGAAGAAATTGTAACAGAAGTTATAGATCCAATCATTACTTATGTTGGTGATGAGACTAAACTTTACGGTAGTGAACCTGTTGTTAAAAAAGGTATCCCAGGATATAAGAAACGAATTACTGAGTATGATCTTAATCCTAAGACAGGAGTGGTAACACCGAAAGAACGTGTTGAAGCTACTTCCCCAAAAAGTGGAACTGTTATAACAGTTGGTACGAAACCTAAGGTTGTGATTGTTAAACGAGGTATTGAAGCTTATGAGGTTCGAACTGAGTACACAGTCGATTTGAAGACAGGTAAAGTTACTGAACGTGTGACTGAAAGATTGTTATATAAAGTCGGAGATGATATTAGTGTGGAAGTACCTGAAGGGCACGGTACTTTAAGTGGTAACGGGATTGATTCTGAGGGTAACCCGATTGCACCACCTGTTGTTAAGATTCCTGAGTACACTGGTATATTAAGTGGTAACGGAATTGACGGAGAAGGAAACATTATTGAACCACCTGTAGTAGACGTACCAGAATATAAAGGTACATTAAGTGGTAACGGAATTGACGGAGAAGGAAACATTATTGAACCACCTGTAGTAGACGTACCAGAATATAAAGGTACATTAAGTGGTAACGGAATTGACGGAGAAGGAAACATTATTGAACCACCTGTAGTAGATGTACCTGAGTATAAAGGTGATACGAATGACGTTACACAAGATGTTGTTAAGAAAGATTTACCTAAAGTGGTGAGCACACCTCAAGGTAAAGGTGAAAAAGTATTACCTAATACAGGGTCTGAAGGAAATTATGCAGACTTAGGACTTGGTGTTATTGCAGTTGGAACTATTATGGTTAAGAAACGTCGTAAATTAGGTAAGAGAGAAATTTAATTTTATAACCGGCTACAATTTGTAGTCGGTTTTCTTTTTTTTTTAATTTCCGTTAAAATGTGATATAATGAATTGGAAGTTATATAGAAATGAGGATGATTATGAAGAATTTAGATAAAAAAATGTTATGGTAAATTTCGTAGGACAAAAGCATATGGATTAGTTGGATGTCTTGCTTTTTCTGGATTTCTTTTAGTTAGTGGTGTGGGTAGTGAAGATGCACATGCTGCTGTTGTAAATGGCGGTTCAGATATTGTAGCAACGGATGTTCATTCCAAAGAAGCAAGTGGTGTTGCAATGACTTATACTACTTTTTGATAGTAATGGTTCTAAACAGGTTGCTTCAGGTAGTGGGGTTTTCGTTGCGCCTAATGTTATGGTGACTGTTGCTCACAATTATTTAGATAAGAATAAAGAAGCTGGGACAAGTTTTGTTCGAGGCGGCAACAGTGCGACAAGTTATGTTGTTATGAATTCTGAGTCAGCAAAACGTGGGAATAATACGTCAAGTGGATATGATGATATTATACCTAAAGGAAATATTCATTATTATAACGATAAGGAATTCGTCACTTCTTACTCTGGTGATTTAGCAGCTGTTGTTACTGAAAAACCGGTCGAAGCTATGACAAATGGTGAAGATCATGCTAGGGGTTTAGGTGTTGCAAAACAAGGTGATAAGATAACTTTTATGGGTTATCCAAATGATTTTTTTCTTCTAAAAGATTATCAGAAGAAAGTAAGGCTAAACTAGTTAATGGTAAAATGTACAAAGTATCTGGTACTCTAAGTAGTTTAGATGAAAGCGCAGGAAGTGGTACATATAATACGAGTGCTCTTGGTGGTTTTTCAGGTGGTCCTATTTTCAATGAACGAGGTGAAGTAATAGGTGTGCATCAACATGGTACAAATACTGATGCAGGTGATGACAGTTCGCAGCGTGGTGGTGGATTATTTTTTACAGATAAACACCGAGCATGGATTAATAAGATGATTGAAGAACATGGAATCAAAGGGTGGTTTGTAAATGGTAACGATAAGTACTATTATGATGATAATCATAAGGCTTTAGTTAATACAGAACGTGATATTGATGGCGCTAAGTATCGATTTGATGCTAATGGACGTGGAACACTCTTATCAGGTGTTGAAAAAGGTAAGGTAGTTCTTCGCATTAAGGATACTAATGGTTCGAAGTTATATGAGAAGATTGTATCTGAGGGTAATGTTGGAACGCCTGTTAATTTTAACTTTAAGCAAGATAATGATGTTAAAGCATTATTTGCTAAAAAAATTCAGATGCAACTATTGTTTCAGCTGATGGTCAAGAATTTAATAAAAAATTTGGAGATAATTGGTCTAAAAGATTATGTTAGTAAACTTGCTCTAGGTAATACGTATTTTGATGTTGTTGTTCGTGCTGATAAGTTCGAACGTACTGTTTCTGGGCAAGTTGATGGAAGTGGCGGTGTTAATTTACCGAAAATGGATGATAAGGTTAGAAATGCACCAAATGGTGAGCGTAATTTCGGTGCAACTGTTTCTCTAATGAGTGAGGCGGGACTTGGTTCTGGGACACTTATTAATGAAGATACTATTGTGACGGTAGCACATAATTTTGTGCATTTAAATACGAAAACAAATCCTATTAGCGTTGTGGATAATGTGAGTAAATCAGGCGATATTTATCTAGCAACGTTACCTAATGGTAAACAAGTTCGTTTTAGTAATAGTGATATAAAAATTTTGGAACCGAGATGGTTTTGTGAACGGTTTTAAGAATGATTTAGCTGTTATTAAATTACGAAATAAATTTACAGGTGAGGTTGGAGCTAAGCTTCATGATGGTGTTAGTGAGTTAAAACAAGGTGATAAAATTCATGTATTTGGTTTTCCAAAAGGTAAATTGAATCCGATTATTGATGGGAAAGTTGAAGGTGTGGAAAAATTATGGTGCTAATATTAATGGGGGTTGCTTATCAAGGTTCTGCACCAGGTATGTCTGGCGGGGGTATGTATAATGCTCAAGGTGAGTTAATTGGTGTACATCAGAATGGTGTTGAGGGTTTAAGAAGTGGTGGTATCACTTTTTCTAGAGAGCAGTTAGATTGGGTAAATGCGATCGCTCGTGGTGAAAATGTTATTCCAGTATATTTACCAGATGAACCTAGAGGTGATGATAAAGGTAAGGGTGGTTTAGACACCGATCTATCAGGTGTGATGAAAGTGACATTAGTTGGTAAAAAATCAGGGAATGATAAGTTTATCAAAGATTGGCTTAATGAAGTTAAGACAAAATTTACTAGGACGGATTTAGGTGAAATAGCTTTGTTAAAAGACGGTGTTTTTGTTAATACAGTTAACAATCTTTTAAATATGGATAATGAGGTGTATGATGGTGGTACATACACGTTAGGTTATAGTCGTACGGAAAATGAAGTGGTTAAACATGGCTACAAATATGTTAGTGATTCTAGTGTCCCATTTAATACAAAGGTATTACAAGTTGAAGGACAGGATGGTGACAGATTAGTCACGTATGTTTATACTGTGTCGTCAACTGGTGAAGTTTCCGCAAAACCTATTCGATTTGCTGATGAAAATAGTGTAGGTATGATGCTTGATGGTGAATATCTTGTGGGTAATCAGAGTAAGGAAATACATGAAATTAACATTAGTGTAAGGTATGAATCGGATGATAGTAAACCATTGAACGAGCAAAGGGTTGTAAATCCAGGTTCTAAGGGATCACGAACAATTATTACTACTTATAGTGTGAGTTCTGAAACAGGTGAGTTATTTTCACCCGTTGTGACTGAGGAATATAAACCAATGATTGAACGTGTTATAAAAGTTGGGACTAGACCTAAGACAATTGAAAAAATTCTTCAACCTGAGATAGAGTATGTGAGTGACCCGACTCGTGAGAAAGGTACTGATAATATAGTAACTGTTGGTCCGAAAGGTTCTGAGAAAGTTACAACAACATATACTGTAAATCCAAAAACAGCTGATGTAACTGAGGTTGTTGGTAAGCCGGTTATTACACCAGCTGGTAAGACTATTATTAAAGTAGGTACGAAAGAAGAAGTTGTGACAGAACCTATTGAACCGACTATTACGTATGTTGGTGACGACACTAAACCTTATGGTAGTGAGCCTGTCGTTAAGAAAGGTACACCAGGATATAAGAAGCGAATTACTGAGTATGATCTTAATCCTAAGACAGGAGTGGTAACACCGAAAGAACGTGTCGAAGCTGTTCCTCCGAAAAGTGGAACTGTTATAACAGTTGGTGCGAAACCTAAGGTGGTTATTGTTAAGCGTGGCACTGAAACGTATGAGGTTCGAACTGAGTATACGGTTGATCCGAAAACAGGTAAGCTGACTGAAAAAGTAACTGAGAGACTTTTATATAAAGTTGGTGATGATATTAGTGTAGAAATACCTAAAGGACATGGTACTTTAAGTGGTAACGGAATTGATGAAAATGGAAATCCAATTGTACCACCAGTGGTCGATATTCCTGAGTATAAATGTGAGCTTAGTGGTAATGGACTTGATGGTGATGGTGGAATCATTGAACTGCCTGTTGTGGATATCCCGGAATATAAAGGTGATATGAATGACGTTACACAAGATGTTGTTAAGAAAGAGTTACCTAAAGTTGTTAGTGAACCACAAGGAAAAGGTTTACCTAATACGGGTTTTGAGGGTGGTTATGCGGGTGCAGGTCTTGGAATGCTTGCAGCTGGAACTATTATGATTAAGAAACGTCGTAAACTAGGTAAGAGAGAAATTTAATCTCATAACCGGCTACAATTTGTAGTCGGTTTTTTTTTTTTTTTTTTTGGTTAATGTGGTATAATATACATGTAAGGATATGTCTTTTTAGATATATTGGGTCTTGATTATATTTAATTATATTTATATTTTTGAGATATTTTTATTTCGCAGGAGGTTAATTTTGGATGAAGCTTTTATACAATACATCACCATTATTTAGAAGGTCGGTACGGTTTTGAATCTAGCCAACAGACACGGATGCAGCTTGCTAAAAAGTGTGGTATAGATTATGTTCATTTGATCACAAGTCCGCTTAAGAGTGGTTGGGAGTCTAGGTTCAAGAATATCGGTTTTGATTACGGTGCTTATATCAATTTACCAACTTGGTTTTTTGGCAATGAAGGTAAATTATGTAATGGTGAGTTTTTGTATGATAACGGACGAGCTTTTGTTCAAAATGATCGCTGGTTTTTTGAAAAAGAAGGTGTAATTCATTCAGAGGATGATTTGATTATTAAGTATTTGACTCGACATGTAGAAAATGGTGATGTTTTTATTCGTGATGATAGTAGGTTTCCAATGCCGAAAGTTGTTAGGTTTATGAATAATAATGGCTTTACGTATTATGAATACATTCACCACAGGGTGCTTGATAACGGGTTATTGCCAGTATTGAACCGAAAGATTAACTATTTGGTTGCAAGTGAGGTTTTAACTAAAAAGCTACATGATATTGGATACAAGGTTAAATTTTTCCCACCGAAGCTTTTGGATTATGCTAGTGCGAAATCTGTTGTAGGAGTCTGGAGGTATTTATGGTCTGGACATATGGGTGGTTATAAGAATTTCGAACAGGTGGTACGTGTTTTCAGAGAGTGTCCTGGTGTGATGCTTGATGTTTATGGCGGTACTTTATCGGAGTTTGAGTCATTTAATCCACCTGAAAAATATCCGTTTTATGGGACTGGTAGATGTTGTACCATATGATGAGTATGATGGTTACATATCAACATCAGTCGGTGAAGTATTTGCGAACGCATGTGTCGAAGCTATGAGCCATGGTCTTAAATGTATTGTTAAGAATACTGAGTATCCTTACGGGTGGTATTCTAAGGGCTCAAAAGGAGATGTTACGACTTGCGAGACAGATGATGATTTTATCCGCGCGCTTAACTATTGGTATGATAAGTCGTTTAATGGTGATAATCAAAGAAATTTTGTAGAAAAATATACTTTTAACAATTGGTTGGAAGAATTTAGAAATATAATGAAGGTAGGATAATATATGTTTAGAAATAATGAAAGAAAAGAAGTTTTTGGACTTCGTAAATATAAAGGTTATGGATTGACAGGTGCTCTGATTGGTGCATTAATGTTCGGAGTGAGTGGCACAGCACATGCTAATGTGATTGAAAATAATGATGGAACGACTACACTTGAGAATGGTAAGGCATCTATTACACTAGATTCGACTCATGTTAAGGAATCTGATAAGACGGCAACTGAGCTTTATAAAGCTGGTGAATACGGAGCGGGGAAAGTGAAATCTGGAACGGATGAGGTTACTCTTAAAAAGACTGTTGATGTTAAATTTGTAACAGAAGATGGTAAAGAAATTGATAAATCTACTAGTAATGATGTTGAGAAGAAAGTCAGTGAAACTTATGAGGTTACTGGTAAGAGTGGTAAGAAATATAAAGGTGATGACAGTGTTGCGATAGATGTAGATTCTACAACTGGTAAAAAAGACGTTATAACTAAGGACGGAAAGACTTATAAGTATGTTCGTTCTGAGGTTGAAAAAGACAGGTGGTGTGTCTGTTAAAGACGCTGTCGCATTTAATGACGTTAATACGCGCGCAACTGTTCAAGGAATGCACAAAACTGACGGTGGTATTAATTATGATAAAATTACGAGCCGAGTTTGGTTAGTTGAGGAAAAAGAAGATGGTACATATGGTAAGTTTAAACTGATTGAAAATGGTGCTGGACTTACTGATGAGAAAGTTGCTGAACTAAGTAAGGAAACAATTGGGACGTTATCGGCGGCGGAAGTTGAGAAACTGGGTGGTATGAAGGACACTGATACTGTACTGGTTTATGAGACTAATACGTATGCGGCTGTTAATCGAAAAGCAGATGTGAATGGTGGTTTGTTTATGCGTTGGGGTTATAGTGGTTCGAACTATGCCGAGGCGGATGTTAATGGAATGCTGCAATCTGGATTATTCCCTGAATTGAAAAAAAGTTGGAGATAAGTTTTTTTCTATAAAGATAAAGAGTTCATTCCAATTAGTACATTATCTTTTAATAATGGTGAAGAAATTCTGTACACAAATGCGGTGGAATTAGAGTTGATTCATGATATTTTCATTTCTGGTGATAAAGAAAAATATAAATTTATTACTTATTTTTGGTGCCACGCTTGATATGCTTCGTGACTATTTCATGATGAATATTATCAGGAAAATGAGAATAAATTATTTGCAAAAGATCAGTAACGGACCTGTTCATTTTAGACGGTAGTGTCGCTGATGGTAGACCTGTTTCGGATGATTTTGATAAAGAAGCTGTTGGATTGAACATAAAAAAACAACTCCTGCAGACATTGTTAAAACTATGTTTAATGAAGCTTATTCGGTAGAATTGTATAATAAGGCAATATATTATTTTAAGAATTTGGGTGATTTAGTTAAGATGAAAGGTAATAGTGCTTTTATATCCCAAATATTTCAGTAAGTTGAATGAATTGGAAGGTCATCCTTCTGAAGAAAAATTGGAAAGCTCTAATTGATTTGATGGATGTTGAAGTGGGTCAATTTGATTCCTTATTTAATTATAAGTTATTTCCTGCGGATGGTGTTACTAATGTGGATAAGGGTGTTGATTTTCATGGAATACAATTAGGTAATGATACCGAATTGATGGATGCTGTTGATGCGTATTTAAGTTCAGAGATTATAAATAAATATGGTCAAAATATACGCGAGACTGGTCTTTTTTTCGTCGAATCATACCATTTCTAGATTATGACAGTTTGAATAGAATACCAAAAAGTTAAAGCATATATGGATAAATATAATCTAACAGCTGAGGATTTCTATCATAAGATAGAGGGTGCTTCTATTTCTGCATCTTATGGTGGGTACGCTTATCGTTCACCACATAACGGTATAGCTAAAGTTTTTGAAAAATTTACTTATTATGACACAGTTACACCGCTTCGAGCATATCGTCTTAATTTGGAAAATGCAGTTTTAAAACACATATATAAAGAAGTTGAAAAAGGTTCAGTAGTTGCAAAATTTCTATCTTGAAAACACGACAACTAAACTTGCTGACAGTGTTAGTTGGGATGATTTAGACGCTGAGAGTAGGTATGATACTACTGCTAAACAAATAGAACCGAAGATCACGAATGAAGACCTCGAAGATCGAACGATTAGGCGCACAATGCGTTACGAATTAGTAGGTATACCAACTAATGCATCTGGTAAAGTATCTTCTGGTAGAATTGTTGTTGATTATTACTATCGTCCGGTTGTGGATGAAGTTGTTATAATGAAACAAGCTCCAGTAACGGTTCATTACTATAAGGACGGAACAACTGAGAAACTTGCAGATAGTATTGAACAAGGTAAGAAAGACATCGGAAGTAAGTACACTACAGAAGCGAAAGTAATTGAACCAAAAGTAACTGTACAAGATTTACCTGAAAAGGTTGTAACAACTACTACTAGGTATGAACTGAAAGAAGTACCTAAGGATAAAGACGGTGTAGTACCGGTTGGTGGTAAAGTGGTTACGTACTATTATGTTGAAAAAGTGGACGTTAAAGAGGTTGCGAAACAAGCATCAGTAACAGTACATTATTACAAGGACGGAACAACTGAGAAACTTGCAGATAGTATTGATCAAGATAAAAAAGACATCGGAAGTAAGTATACAACTGAAGCGAAAGTAATTGAACCAAAAGTAACTGTACAAGATTTACCTGAAAAGGTTGTAACAACTACTACTAGGTATGAACTGAAAGAAGTACCTAAGGATAAAGACGGTGTAGTACCGGTTGGTGGTAAAGTGGTTACGTACTATTATGTTGAAAAAGTGGACGTTAAAGAGGTTGCGAAACAAGCATCAGTAACAGTACATTATTACAAGGACGGAACAACTGAGAAACTTGCAGATAGTATCGATCAAGATAAAAAGACATCGAAGTAAGTATACAACTGAAGGAAAGTAATTGAACCAAAAAGTAACTGTACAAGATTTACCTGAAAAAGGTTGTAACAACTACTACTAGGTATGAACTGAAAGAAGTACCTAAGGATAAAGACGGTGTAGTACCGGTTGGTGGTAAAAGTGGTTACGTACTATTATGTTGAAAAAAAGTGGACGTTAAAGAGGTTATGAAGCAAGCTCCAGTAACGGTTCATTACTATAAGGACGGAACAACTGAGAAACTTGCAGATAGTATTGATCAAGGTAAAAAAGACATCGGAAGTAAGTATATAACTGAAGCGAAAGTAATTGAACCAAAAGTAACTGTACAAGATTTACCTGAAAAGGTTGTAACAACTACTACTAGGTATGAACTGAAAGAAGTACCTAAGGATAAAGACGGTGTAGTACCGGTTGGTGGTAAAGTGGTTACGTACTATTATGTTGAAAAAGTGGACGTTAAAGAGGTTGCGAAACAAGCTCCAGTAACAGTTCATTATTATAAGGACGGAACAACTGAGAAACTTGCTGAGTCAATCGAACAAGGTAAAAAAGACATCGGAAGTAAGTATACAACTGAAGCGAAAGTAATTGAACCTAAAGTAACGGTGGAAGAAACACCTGAGAAAACAATTACAAGAACTGTTAGATACGAACTGAAAGAAATACCTAAGGATAAAGATGGATTAGTACCAGTTGGTGGTAAAGTAGTTACGTACTATTATGTAGAAAAAGTGGACGTTAAAGAAGTGCTTAAACAAGCTCCGGTAACGGTTCATTATTACAAGGACGGAACAACTGAGAAACTTGCTGATAGTATTGAACAAGGTAAGAAAGATATCGGAAGTAAGTATATTACTGAAGCACCCCGTGTGATCGAAGAAAAATTAAAAGACGGAAGTGTTCGTAAATGGTTACTTAAAGCGGTACCGTTTAATGTGAATGGTGAGGTTAAAGTAGGTGGTACGACAGTTATTTACTACTACATGGAATTTAGTATACCAAAAGATGCACCTGTAGTAGAATTACCAGAATATAACCCACCTAAGGAAGAACCTAAGGTTGAAATACCGAAAGAGCAACCTAAACCATTAGAAATTCCTAAACCAACCCCTGTGGAAGCCCCGAAAGAAGAACCTAAGGTTATTCCAATGGTTAAAACAGCAGAGCCAGTAGTTCAACAAAAAGTGCTACCTAATACTGGAACGGACACAACGAATACAGCAGGTCTTGGACTTGGTGTTATTGCAGTAGGTGCTGTGATGGTGAAACAACGTCGTAAACTTGGTAAGAGACAATAAAAAAATAAGAGATGTGGGAATTCCTACATCTCTTTTTAATTTTTCTATTCTTTTTCTATCTTCGGGTGAGTTGAGAACCATTCGCTTTCTAGTGGACTCGCGATATACATTCCTTTAGAATCATTAGGTGTGTCTTCAACAACACTATTACCACTTATTTTTCTAAGGCACTTATTAATCCAAGTGGGTTACGAGTTAGTCTAACAGCTGTTGCATCAGCTTGATACTCACGTTGTCTTGAGATTGCCAAATTAATCATAGGTGCTATAATTAAACTAAGTAGCAGTCCAACTATAGCAAATGCGGATGCTGCTTGATTATTATTGTTACTTCTGATCTTAATGTTAGTTGAACAATAATTGAAATAACAGCACCCTAGTGCGATAGCAATAGTTTGTAATCTGATATCATAGTTTCTAATATGCGCCATCTCGTGGGCGATTACCGCTTCTAGTTCTTCGCGGTTTAATGTATTTAGTAAACCACGAGTGACAGCAACGGCTGCATTTTTAGGTGAAGGACCTGTAGCAAATGCGTTACAACCATCTGATTCAATTATATAAATTTTTGGTACAGGTACATTTGCCACCATAGCCATATCTTCTACAACGTTTTTTTAACATGTAGTCGGTATCTTCATTGATTGGAGTGGCGTTATTCATGCTCATAACAACATCGGTGCTTTGTCTAATCATTATTAGAATGTAAATTACACCGAATGCTGTTGCGGTGATTGTTCCGATTATTGGATCATGCATTAGGTAATATCCAGCACCAGCTCCAACAAGTAGAAAAAGAATAAAGTATAGCGTAACTACTAGAATGGTTTTTCTTTATTACTTTTTGATTTGATTGTAAAGCATAACCTAAAACTCAACTTTCGGTACTTCCTTAACGCTTTCTGGTACAACAATTAGCTCAGCTAATTTAAAACCAAAGATTTTTGCTATAATATTAGTAGGGAATGATTGTACTTTTGTATTATAGGCTGCAACTGTTGAGTTATAAAGTTGTCTTGAATAAGATACTTTATTTTCAGTGTTAGTAAGTTCTTCTTGTAATTTCAAGAAGTTAGTGTTTGCTTTAAGATCTGGATAACTTTCAGCTAAAGCAAAGATTTGTGGAAGTTGTTTAGACATTTGGTTAGACAGTTCCATCTGAGTATTAAGGTCAGGTGTGTTTACAATCTGTTGTCTAAGTTCTACAACTTTTGCAAGTGTTTCGCTTTCATGTTTTGTGTAGCCTTTAACAGTATTCACGAGGTTAGGATCAAATCGTTACGACGTTGCAGCTGAACATCGATTTGGGATGCAGCTTCTGAGTTTGAACTCTATTTTGTACAAGTCCGTTGTACATAAGGGCTAATATTGCCAGCACAACAAGTGCTATAATTAAAATTATTAAATTTGTCGACATAATTTTTGTTTCCTTTCTTAAAAAAATTAAGTTATACCAACATTATATCATATGTTCAGAAAATAAAGACAGTAACGTGATTCGCTACTGTCTTTTTAATCTAAGCATGATCTTCTTTTTGTTTTTTTGAAGTAAGTTTCCATTTTGTACCTATTTATTGGATAGTTTAGTCCGTGATAGTTGAATACTTGTTGATAGGGTTCAGAATTTATGCTTATTTTAGTTAGTTTTTTTCTTCAGATTTTGAACCGTATGTTTTCCAGATTGTGTTCAACACAAAATATTCCTGTTCAGTAAAGTTTTCAAGTTCCTCTTCGAAAATAGGTACGATATCTTCTGGATAACTATCCAAATAAATTTTAAGCGATGCATTAATGGGTCCATTTTCTGAGGTTACGAACACACCGCATTTTAGTCCCGTTTTTCGGTTTAAGGCAAGCGCCCAACCTGAGTATAAGTAACATAGTTGTTGCAATTTTTGTTTCGATATAGGTTCATAGGTTAGGAAATAATTTGCAATATCCGATACGTTTTTTAGCATGGTTTTTTCTCCTGGATTTTTAGTACTGTAATGTTCTACGTTTTAGATCATCAAGCGCTAATGTTAATAATTTACGTGATGGGGTTTTATCGATTCGAAATCCGTTAGGTGTTGTTTCGATATTTATTGTTTTGATTTCTTTTTTTCTCTTGATACAGATATGTGCGACAATATTATCGTCGTCAGGGTTTTGTATCGATTGTGATTTCATAAATTTTAGCTTGATAAGGCTGGAAAAACGAGTAAGAGATATGTTTTTCAATAGCTTTTTCAAGTGTGTGGTTATATTTCGTTAAGTTCAAAGTTACTCCTCCTGTTCTTGTAATAGTTCATGACGTTGCACATCTTGTGTTAAGCGTGCAATGCTAAGTCTTGTGTAATCTACTTCCGATACACCTTTTTCGTTTATAATTTGATTTGCCATTTTTACGTATTTGTTTCGAAGTGGGAAGTATTCGTCGACGAATTCTTCTGCTTTTTGCTAGTAAATTCGCAATGTTATCGTCAATCATCTCGAATACTGTTGCATTATCTATTTCAATAGTACATATAATGAATTTAGTTCTATTTGTTGTTGTGAAGTGAACAAAATCATTGTCATTTTCGTTACCAATTGAGCTGGACTGACGAGCTGTGATTTCAGCTTCTTCATACATGTTCAGTAGGTGAAACTCAGCAAATTGTTCTGTTAAGTCTTTTAAGAATTTAGCTCGTTTTTGAATTTTGTTGATTAAAGTTTTTTTCCATAATTTTTTGTCCTTTGTTATTAATATGAGAGAAGGCGAGGTCATAAACCCCGCCAAATCATGAATCGAAATAATTATTAGTTATACTACTATTATAACACATTTTGTAACGATTGTCTAGCATTACCAACTACTTGACGAGCCACCACCATCGAAATCACCACCTGACCAAGAGTCTGATAATGAACTACTGTACGAATTGTCGTTATAGCGTTCTAATCGTTCATCTGTCCAAGATGGATTTTTGAATGAAGTGTCTGTCACTTGGTGTTAGTTTATCATCACCTTCGTAGAAATAGTTGCTTCGTCTTAAGCAATCTTCGTTAAAAGCGTCTATTAAGTCAGGTGACCAGGAATTATTTGGTACGAATTCTGGGTCACTTGGATACAACTTATTGTTTAAATCTGCATAACCATAGTCGCTACGATTAGCGTTAAAGATAGCCCAATATGTAAAAACATCATCTTTTGTCCAGTTGGTGTTCCTAAACAGTCTATCTGAGGGATAAAGTTTATCTGGACCATCGTAATTTTTGTCGCTACGACGTTGTAAATCTTTTTTTACGGCGTGCGTTCCAGGCTGCAAAAACCGCCACCAAGTAGACCAATGATGCTAGTAAGTCCGTATTTAATGTAACGGTCTTTTTTTCTCATTAGCTTCTTTAATTTGTGCTATCTCAGAAGCTGGTTTTAACATGATTTTTGTTATCAATTTGTGAGATGATTTTGTAAACAGCACTATCATAATCGATCTACGCATATCTGATAAAGTGCTGTTTTAATATATGTTTTACATCTTCGTCCGTCAGTTCGTCACGAATGTTATTAGAAGTTTCGATTCTGAATTTACGGTCGTTAATTGCGATAAGAAGTAGAGCGCCGCGGTTGCTATCAGAATATCCAATTTGTCATTTTTTTAGCAATCTTATTATTAAGACTTTCAATTGGTTCACCATCAAGTGAGTCTATTACTGCTACTTCGAGTTGCATTCCGTCCATATCTTGATGTTTTTATTGAACAAAATTAATTTATTAATGGTGTCTGTCTTAATGTAGTCACCTGGATCATACAGTCCGTACTCAGGTTTATCTGGGATATGAAGCTCAGCATGAGCTAGACCTTGCGGAATGAGTAGTGACATTAAGATTAGTAATAAGAGCTTTAATTTTCTCATAATATTTTTTTCTTTACAGTTTAGTGTATTTTTTTACGAGATTCGTCTTTAGAAACTCGTTCAATGATTTCTTTTTAATTGTCTTTTTCAGTCTTAGCTGGTTTGAACTCAATGCTGTCAATATTGTCAACTTTAATGATATATTTACCATCTTCTTTACGAGAATTACGAATAGCTTTGATTACAAAGTAGGCTATTACGATAAATGGTCCGAATGTGAACATTAGTGTCATTATTATTCCTATTATGATTAGTATAATTGTTCCCATATTATTTAACCCATTTGTAGGCAGGATTTGCCTGTGACCTTCTTTGATGTATTTTCGATACGATTTCTGATTCCGACATGATGAACGTATCGTTCATAAGATAAGCGTTGAACGTGATAGGTTCAAATCCTCTTTATCAAGAGATTCAAAATAACGCATAAAGACATATGGATCATGAGTTATTGTATCGTTAAAGAGCCCACTGTTACTTTCGAATGTCAAAACGATAGAAGACTCACTGTGATTTGGATGTAAGACTTCAGTATTAACAAGATAGAAATCATATATTTGAGAGTTTTTTTCTTAGCTTTATTAAGGAGTGCTGTTCGTGAGATGTAACGGATTGAGTCGAGCAAGACCGTATACATTCCGAAAAATAGCATGAATAAGAAAATTAATCTTGTAAATAGGTCTGGTATTTTTGTAACAAATGGTACTGCGAGTGTTATGCCAAGAGCTATTAAAATGTTTTTAGCATGGTCGTCACCCCGACGTTTATGCATATCTTGAATAATTTGGAATTTAAAAATTCATAAAAAAATATATCCTTTCTAAGTTTAGTATTCCTATAGTACGAATCGAACGCACTCTGAGTCCACCAGGAGTAGGATAGGGTTGTTACAGCTCAAGTAAGTCTGTAAAGCTACTTGTTGCTATAACGTCTTCTGAGAAGTCGATTGTGTTTTCATCGATTTCGTCTTTTTGTTTCAACGATTTTCGATATTTGTGATTTCACAGAATTCTTTAAGAGTCATTGCAGCTCTTTCTTTTAGTAAGATTGCTGGAATAATTAGTTCACTAGATTTCTCATCAGGTAAGTGACCACCTAGGTTCATATTTGTTAATATGAATTTGTTACCAGCTGTCGTACCGAGTGTTATTGGTTCAGTTTTCATCTTACAAGTAAATCTTAACTCGTCTGCTAATGATTTCTTTGCGTTCTGAGTTGTGTGCATTTTTAGAACCAACAAATAGCGTGAATGTTGCAGCGTAACCTGAGTTATAAGGTTGCATCGTGAAGATATAACTACCTTTTACTTGGGTCTTCAATAGCATTGATTCAGCCGCGTAACCATGTTCGTTAAGACGCATCATATCACCACTGTAGACGATGTTCTCATCATCTTCTGAATAGAAACCAACATGATGACCATCAACTGATTTAGCGTGTAAATCAAGGTCAGCTTGTTCGTTCCAGTAGATACCAACTTGGATTGGTTCGTCTGTTTTATCAGATAGTGTTACAGATGAGAACATAGGGTATGGACCTGTGAAGGATTTACCAGATGTTGGCATCTTGATATTAACATGACTTTCAGAATTTAAAAATACTTTTTTTGTCAGTATTTTTTTGTATCTGTTTTTTTAAGTTCGTTAGCGATTTCTAATTCTATTTTGAAAGCTTTGATATATTTGTCGCTATCAGGTGTGTGAGTAGATTCTTTTACAAATGTACGACCATTTCGTACTTTAAATGCACGGATGTATTTACCTTCTTCACGTAATCTATATTCACGAACGAAATTGAATGTTTTAATAAGCTGGTACGTAGATAGTTTAGTGAAGTCAGTGTTGTCTTTTTCTAAGACAGTGTACTGAGTGTGATCTACGTGCATTGTTTCTGACAAGCGTTTTATTTTGTTGATAATTGAACGAGTCGCTTTGCAATGTTTTCTAATTAAGAGCCAAAGTTTTTTATTTGGTCTAAAATGTTTAGCTAAGTTTTCTAGACCAAAGTTATCAGCATAGTTTTTAATCAGTTTAGTGATTTTATTTAGTGTTTCTGTTGGTTTACACTCAAGATTTAGTTCGAATATTCTAGTTACCAATACCTTTTATAAGCATTGTACGATCATTAACTAAGTAGTTAAGTTGACGTAAAAATAGGTGAGGGTCACTTAGAGTATAACTCGCGCGGCAAGCGTGCATGATTTGAAGCTCTTTGTTACCAGTTACCGTTTCGATATCGTAGTATGATAGTACGTCAAGCATTGGTGCGATATCGCTAGAAGGTAGAGCTAAAGGTTCGTTAACTAATGTTTCTAGTTTTTCAGCGATAACTTTTGGCTCTACAATTTGTATTTTAATATAGTTTTTAGTAATGTAATCGAAGATATGTTCGCTTATTTCATCAGGTTCGTACTCACCATGTGTTAAGTAGTGAACAATTCTTTCCACAACAACTTCGTTCCAAGATTTACCTAAGCGTTCTTCGAACGATTTGTAGAATGCCCCGTTAGCGTTAGCTACGTCGAAACCATATTTAGAAAGGATTCTTTCTTTTACCACATTATCAACTGGTATTAATGGTTCAATCATAACGCCTTTTTAATAAGTTCGATTGTGTTTTTAACACTTGCGTCACTATGGTTGATATGATTTTTGTTCAACATTTTAAGGTAAGTTAATTCCATATACATTATAAGAGTATTCATTTATTTATGCCTCCGATTATTGTTAATTTTTTTGTTTAGTCGAAAAGAAAAAAAGCCCGGTAAGAACCAGACTTTTCTAAATGTGATTACGTAGGGAGTGTAACTAGTATTAATTCCTGCATGTTGTACATACATGCACTACATAATCTACATAGAAGTAAAAAGCGAAGAGTAACAATTATCCATATATTCCTTTAAGTAAAAAAGGAACTCTTTTATGCTTTTTTAATAAGTCGCGAAAAGTATAACTCCTAAATCTTCTAATATTACTTACAAAGGAACTTTTTTTATGCGAAATATTTACTTATGTTATAATTATATCACACTTGTACATTAGGGTCAAGTAAAATATGCACAGCTGCGTGAATTTCGTCATGTTTTACTCGATCTGAAATGCGGTATTAAGGCTATACCGAATTCAGTTTTTGAATATACGTCTTACGCATTGGTATACGTAAGTACGACAGTTGTGATTTAAGTGCTTCTTGTAATTTTTGAGTGGTGTTTCCATCTTGTTGCCAGATGAACCCAGAATCATATGTTTCAGGTTCGATCCAAGGGCAACCTCGTACAGCTAAGAAATAGTAGGTGTAGAACCCCTGGAATGCATCTGATTTAATTAGGTGCTTTATTTTGCACCATTTTGTTTCAGTAAGTGTTTCAAGATTTTCTATATCGAATTCTTCTTTAATTAGTTCTATCGTTTTCTTCATCGTTTTTGTCTCCATTTATGATTAAGTCGTCACGCCCGTATGACTTGTACACCCAGTCACGAAGGTCTGCACCGAATGCGAACGGATTGTTCGATGTTGGGTGAGGTATTATTTTTATAAATACGTTAATTGCAATGAATGTTGCAATTTTCACATGACCTGTTTCTGGTGGGAATACTAAAGTAAGAGCAGCGCCCATTAAGAAGTAGGCGAACGATACTTGGATTAGCATGATTAATTGTAATTTCATAGTTCTAACCTCTGTGATGTTCGTTAACAACATACTCAATATCGTTTTGATCGATATAGATTGTGTTACTATGCATGTATCCTGTAATGCTGAACTCAGTTGGATTGTTATTTTCGAAAAACTTTTCGGTCTGATATATTGGAAGAAACGGGTCAGTTATTGTTAGTAGTTCGTCATTATATTCGAACGTTAACTTAATATGAGTTTCTGTTCTGTTATCTTTTGTAACTTTTACTGTACGATAGTCTACGAACGTTAGTTCAACTTGTTCACCGTTCATTGCTGCTTTTTGTGCGAGTATTCCAGAAATTATTTTGATTGGGTTATAGATACAGACTATAAGTACGAACACACAGAAACCGATGAAAAAGAGGTGATCTGTGTCGAAACGATAATTGTCTGGAAAATTACTTAACGCAGTTTTGAACTTACGATATAACGGAACATATGCCTCTTGTCCGAATATTAGTATTCCTGATGTAATAATTGTAGGTACGAAACTAATTAGGGACAAGAAGTTATTTGTTTTAAATCTTAATTCTTTTTGCATGTATTTTTACCTTTCTGTTGTTAGTTGTTATAATATTTTACCATAAGATAGTGTAAAATACAACAGACCGACAAGTTTGTCGGTCAGATTGCTTAGAATTCGGTAGACAACCGGCACAATCGTTGTGTAAGGGTGAGGTACAGGGTGGATAGGGATAGGTTAGAGAAAAAAAAATAACACACAGAATAATCTGTGTGTTTAAATCTTTACATCAATTCGCAAGATTGATGCGGCTTTTTGAGCCCTCTGGTTTACAGAGATTCGGCTATGCAGGTAACGAACTAAGTTAATTAGCTAGTTACTACTTTCTTCTCGCATTCACTTCGAGTTTTACTCTCGTAATGAGACAGCCAAGTATATCCACAGTACGAATCGAACGTGTGTTTTTCTGTCAACCATGAATATGATAGGGTATATCAATGATTGATATAGTTATATCTAAAGTAGCATTAACTTGTTCTGATTTGAATTATAATCAAATGTTTCTTTTACAAATAGTTTTATATCTTTCGATCATATCTTTTAAATCATTATGTACTTGAATGTCATCATATTCTTTATTTGCTTCTATTACTATTTTTCGACTGTCTCGAAAAATATTTCTCAATTTATATTTAACTTCACCATTTAGATAAACATTAATTCTTATTGTTAAATTATAATTGTCAATAACTAAAAGACATTCCGTTATTGATGTATCTTTTTTATTGTGAATGTTAATTGCCTATCATTACAATATTTACCATTATATAATGACATCATTGACTTCATTATTGTTTTATTAACAATTTTTCATTTCTGTTCTTTTTAATTTTTAACCATTTTTTTGTACCTCTATTTTTTTAATTTGATTTTACCAAAAAGTGGCACAATACGCAATAGGCTCAACAATAGGTAAAGGCTACTATGTATTTGTGGAATCAATATTTAAAAAAGCTTTTAATTGTTAGGTGTTTTAGATGTTTTTAAATATATATTTTTTTATTTTCATTTACTTTCTTTTCTTGGTTGATATACCTATGTAGTGTTAAAAAAATAACATTTATTTTGATGTTGCATTTAACATTAAATTGTGTTATAATTAAATCATAAAATAAATTAAAAGGGGAAATTATTATGACACAATTATTAAAGCTCGAAAAACTCGAAGCTGTTTTTAAAAAAATATAATCTTAAAGAATTAGCAGAAGGTACGCTTATTCCGTATGATACACTTAAGAATTATTCATCAGGTAGAACGCCTTTGGATAGCATTCCTTACAGATATTTAGAAAGAATAAGTGATTATGATCATGCTAAAACCTTCGGGTATGTTTCGCATAGTAATCTAATTGTTAGTTCTAAGGTATTTGATAAATTAGCAGACGAATGTAGAGCTAATTTTCGATCCGTATTATGAATATTTACACTGTGTGGAGACTACTAATGCTAGATTTGATGCGTTAGCGTCAAGAGCTAAATTTGATGTAGTTTACTATTTTATCGACTCTGAAATATTTGCGGATAAAAATCGTAATACTACACTTGGCTATGATTTGATAGATAAACTAGCGACAATTCTTTCTATTGGATTAGGTGCGAATGTGAGAATTATTCTTCGTGAACATAAAGACCTTTTATAAGAATCAAGTTGTGATGACTAATACTCTAGATGTAATTGAATGTAATTATAATGACATTTTAAATAAACTAGACATTCAAGAAAAACAGAACTTACCTAGATTAGATGAGTTATCAGATTTAGATTTATTTAAGGATTTGGTTAAATTGCGAAAAATATATTGAGTCTCTAGGGTCACTAGATGATAGGGTAAGTGAACTTTTAAACAACATCGATAACGTATCACCAGATGCTTTCAAGTAAAGATAAGGATTTCCTTATCTTTCGAGTGCCAACCGATAGTCGTTCCGACTTTTTGTCAGATGTGGTTACGAAATAATTAGAGTGGAATTTAGAAAAATCAGAAACCGATTAGGTTTCTGATTGTAATTGTATAATTAATAAAAATTATTTGGAATCGCTCTGTATGTATACAGAACTTGGCACAGGATTGCACCATATGCCTCCCAAAAATGCCTCCCAAACAAAAACCACCAATATAATCTGATAATTTTGACTTTGTAGTATTTATAATTAACATACCTCCCAAACTAGCAATCAAATTTAACATACATCCCAAGCCTCAAATGGAAAGGAAGGTATAAAAACTGTGTATTTAAAAAAATTTATTTGGAATCGCTCATGGAAAAATCACGGACTCGGTATGTTAGTTTTTTAAACTACTTTTGAACACATCCGATAGTCGTTCCGACTTTCGTTAAGAGGTGGGGTGAAGATTGCTAGTATGTTATTTAGAAAAAAAAAATCAGAAACCAAGTGGTTTCTGATTGCCTATGTAATTGAAAAATTATTTGGAATCACTCTGTGCGTACACAAAACTCGACACAGGATTACACCGTATGCCTCCCAAATGTGTTTTGTAATATTAAGAACTAACATACCTCCCAAACACGGTCTACCCTGTCAAAATTTGAAATATGTTTTTTTTTGCAGTATTCAAAATTTAGATACCTCCCAAACTGAAATATGGTATTCACCCTACAAATTAATATTTCCTCCCGACCCATAAGAGAGGCGGAGGTGTATTTTCTGTGTATTTAAAAATTTATTTGGAATCGCCCATGGAAAAACCACGAACTCGGTATGTTAATTCGTACTAACTAAACAGTAAAACCTTTTAAATTAATGCTATTTACTGAAGCAGAAACACCAATCAACTTAAGAATAGTAGTATTTGGTGTTAATTTCGTTGTAACTAGGTTCAACAATTCTGTTAATACTAGACATTGATTATGTAATTCTAGTTTCGCAAAGCGTTTTTATATAATGTCTTGTAGTTCATCAAATTTATTTTTGTTTATTTTGTTCACAATTTTTCTTGCATTTTAGCAATAATTGCATCATACACTAATATATTATCTTCAGTAGTAATTGATTTCCATACATCACCTTTATTGCGGTTAGCTTTCTGCCAGTTAATGTAGCTAAAGATTGTTTTTAGTCTACGTGTAGTATCGTAATCGAATGTGATTTGCAGAGCTGAACGGTAAGTGATGTAATTGTTAGTTTTACCACCTAAGTATACAGGAAGTCCGTCTAAAATAACGCGTGAGTAAGTGTATAATTTTTACGTAAAAATTTTAACATCTGATAATTTTTCATTATCTTTATGCGGAATTGTTACTAATGCGTGTTCGATTAAATCGCCTTGTGTTTTTGATACGATTTACTTTATAAATTGGGACTGGTACCAAGTAAGTATTTACTATTTCTTCTTTTGGTGAAGTTAATTTGTATTCTACCAAAGTGTAGTAAGCAATAGCAATACTTGAATAACCACCGTATTTAGTAACATCTAGCATACGACCGTCTTTAGTTTTTAATAGGGTAGTAAATGCCAGGTTTAGCTTTTATTTGCTTTGTAAATTGTAGCGTCGAATAACTTACCAGTTTTTGTGCCGCACGTTTATTTATATACACATAGGGTATTGTTAAGCTCACGGTCAACTGTTTTTAATTGTGTGATTAACAACCCAAGCGTTTTTTTATTGTATAGTAGAATAACGTGTTAAGTGAATATTTACGGTTATCTTCTGAACTTTCAATGAAGTTTCTTGGATTTGTTGTAAATTTAACATCATACACGTTACCAACAACAATAGATAGATATGCGTCATGTGCACTATGTAAGTCGTTTAATTCACGAACTTTGATAATTTGTTCTTTATTTTTGAGATTTACGGTTACATTCTTTGATTTTTCCGTAATTTTGTTTAAATGCGTGAACGTTTTTCTGCTTTAGGATAGCAGATTCTTGAACTTGGATTAATTTTTAGCAAGTAATCTCCCAATTGTTTTATTTGATTGTGAAGTTTCTACAAGTTGCCTTGCAATAAATCCAGTTAGTTCATCTTCTGTGAATCCTGTTGTGCGAACTAAACGGTTGTATTTTTCATCTGTAATAAGTTTAGCTTCTTTTAGTACAGTCCATAAAAACCTTATTGTTTTTCTTGAATAATTGGGTTTTAATGGATAGTTGATATCTTTGTCAGCATTAGCTTTCTGATATACTAATACGATATTGTTCATACTATCATCTTTAGTCTTAGATTGCGGGTAAATGTGATCAATGTTGTAATCACCTGTAGTACCAATATGTTCTTTATTGATGTTTTTACCTGTGTATAAACATTTACCAAGTTGTGCGTAGTACAAGTAAAGCTTTTTAGATTTTAAGTTACTTGGTGTTTCTGCTTTTAGTGATGCATGTAGTGCTTTAATATCGATGTCTAAACCTTTAACGTCTTTAATTTTACTATACAATTTAAGTAAAGTTAGATATCTAGAATCATTTTCACTTTTAGGTGCTTGATTTGTTCTAGTAGTTTCAATGAATACTTTTGTTGGTTCTGAGCCAATTTCTTTCTTAAGCCTTTCATTGATTTTAATAGTTTTGCCAGATAGCACGCTTGATGCTTGGTGATACAGTATAAGTTGTCTAAAATTTTAGGGTGTGATTTCTTCAATAGCTTTTTGATTGTTTTAGCATTGATTTCATCAATTTGAGTCATGAAATCATATTTATTCGATAAGATTTCCATTAAGATTAAGTTAGAGCTTCTTAAAAGTATCGATGATATTTAAAACATTCACCAGTTTCTGCATTTACGAACATTTTTAGAGTGGATTTCTGTTAAGAATTCACGACTAAATGCTGACCAATCTTTGAATTTTAGTTTTAAAATACTATTGATTTCATCTTTCAGTATAAACACCAGGGTAGTGTGATTCAATGTTACTACGTACTAAGTGTTTTTGCATCACCATAAACGGTTAACCAGTAAATCATGTTTTCTATATGTTCTGTATTGAATTTATCACCTAATAGGCTAGTAAAATTCGAAACGAGCCTTCATGTTGCTTTTTACGATGTTATCAATACCAGTAATTTCAGCGTCTTTATCGATTAACTTTTTACTTACTAATAATTTTTAATTTTGTTCTTAGTGACAGTAGTTTTTTTGTGATAAGAATAATTCATCAATAATGATGTCACGAATTTCTGGTGTAATTCTTTCACCGTCAAAACGGATCGCATTAAGTTCATTGAATAGCATATATTCAGAGTAAAGTAGTGATTCTCTAGGAATTACTTTTCGTTTTCTAAATAACTACAGTTATTAGTTAGGTTAGTGATAAACAATTCTGCTGTTTTAGTTTCGTCAATTACTTCGTGGTAGTTCCATGGCGTTACTGGTGTTTTTCTTGTCCAGGTTTTCTCACTGACCAAGCGAATTTACCATGATTGTTAAGTGGACCAACAAAGTAAGGGATTTTGAATTCGAAAATTTTAATTAATCTGTCAATTACTTCTTCTGTTAAGAATTCGTGGTATTGTTTAGAGTTATCTAGAATTGAGATTAATTCTTCTTTGTGGATTTGATAAGGGATAACTCCGTTATCATTCGTTCTAAGCATAGGTAAGAATGTACCTAAATCAAGTTCTGTGATAATCGCTTCTTGTTCTTTTGATGTGCTTAATTTTTCAAGTTCTCCTTTAAGGAATTTCTTGAAAGTTTCATAATCACAAGACTTAGCATGACCTGATCTGCGAGTATAGTGAACGTAGTTAGTTAATTTTTCTCATCTTTAAGCATGATGTGGTGATATAATGCTTTACGTTCTTTTTAGTTAATGTAGATTCAGACATGATTAACTTTTTAAGGCGTTTAATGTCATTTTTATGCTTATTATAAGTTTCTATTTTTGATGCCGAAAGACTAAGTCCGTCTTTTTGATTCCAGATAAAATAATTGCATCATATACTAATTTGATTTTATCTAGGAGTTCAATATTGTCACCAATAGCACTTTCATATTCGTGGCGAACTTCATCATAGATTTTATTTTTAAATGAGATAGATTTTACAGAGCTATCTAATTCTTTATATTCAGGTAAGTCGTAGATTTTCTCAAGAGCAACATTACCACCAAAGATTAATCTGAAGATTTCTCGTAATCGTTTATCATCAGTTAATTCTTTGAATGCTTTAGCTTTATTGGTCGTATTGTCTTTTTCTTAGACAGATTTCAATAGCTTTGTTTAAATCAACTGTTAAGTTTAATGTGTTTAATAATTCTTTTAAAAGCAACTTCTACTGTACCATTTGTGAAACTTTGACCAACAAATAAGTGATGTCCGCGACTTTTCATGATGTGATGAAGTGCAAGATACACTTTTCTGATATCAGGTTTTACTTCTGATTTCATTGCTTCACGTAGGTGATACGTAGTAGGGTATTGTTTATTAAAAGTGTTTATCTGTATAAAATTTGTCAGCAAATAATGCGTGTTTTGTGCTAACTTTTTATCTTCTAAGTGATATTTACTTTCTTGAAGACGAAGTAAAAATTCTGGATCGACTTTAGCAATTTCTTTTTCGAATTCGTTACGTAGTAGTTGTAATCTCCAGTTACGTCTATCTAAACGTCTTCTTTGACTTCTGAAAAGTCTTCTTTTCTTCGGCAGTTTTAGCTTCTTCAAAAAGTTCAACTCCGATTAATCGTTTATTATTAATGTTTAATACATTGTAAGATGGGTCAGTTGTAGCCCACCCAACGCTGTTAGTTCCGATGTTAAGTCCTAAGTACCAATTTTTCATAATTTTCTTTGTATCCTTTCTTTTTAATCAATTACGCAATCGATAGTCGTTCCGACTGTTGGTTAAATGTGTAGTAAAGATACCCTTTGTATTCTAGAAAAAAATCAGAAACCAATTGGTTTCTGATTATCTATGTAATTGAAAATTGATTTGGAATCGCCTAAGGTGTAACCTTAAACTCGGTATATGGTCATACTTTCCAAAACTCGGTATATGGTTATATTTCCCAAAACTCGGTATATGGTTATATTTCCCAAAAACCTCCCAAATAAATGAAATACTAGGTATCAAAAAATTTTTGAACAATATGGTTCAACATGCCTCCCAAATAAATGTGAGATCATAAATGAAGTTTTATGTTTAATAATATTAAAAACTAACAAGGTATAATACTGTGTAATTAAAAATTGATTTGAAATCACTTTGAAGAACTCAAAACTCGGCATGTTGATTTTTCTTTTTCAAATTACCAAATACCTGTCCGATAGTCGTTTCGACTTTTCGTTCAGGAGTGGTTACGAGATAGTTAGTGTGGAAGTTATGCACCCAAAATTTTATAATTTCAGGTGCGAATGTTGGTTAAGCTAACAGTTTATTAAAATGCGCCAAAATCTTTTTAATACTGTGATACTCAGGTGTATCGTAACGGATTGAACCACGTTGTAAAAAGACTTCGTTAACGCATGGTATATATACCAGCGTGAAACTATCTTTGATATCATTTGTTTCAAAGAAGTCGTGAAGTTCGTCCTTATTGTCTGAAACAACTTTATGCTCAAAGATAAGTTCTTCTTCGTATTCTTCATTTTCACTATAGAAGCTGAATGTTGCATTCATAGGCGTTATTTCGTTTAGATAATCGATGATTTTCTCATCTTCGATTGAGGCTGGGTAATCCGTATTAAATGCTGCCCAGAATGGGTTAATGTGTAATGTTTTAGAATTTTTATTAACGTGGAATTCAATTGTGTAGTCAATGCCGTCTGGATCATGTACAGTTCGTATTTTTCTATTAGTTCATCTAATTTTTGTTGCGAATGCTTTGAACCCAGTGATTATTTTGTCATATTCTGGGTTTTGTTTTATTTTAATCATAGTTTTTGTTCTCCTTTTGTAAGTTAAAAATGCACCCAAAAGTATATAGTTTTGGGTGCAAAATTTCGTAATTAAAAATTGATTTGGAATCGCCTTGAAGGGCTCAAAACTCGGCATATAGTTTTTGAATTGATGCCTCCCAAATCTTTTATTATATATTTTATTTTCAGGATTACGGTCGATAATCGTTTCGATTATAATATAGAATAAAAATCAGAAACCAATTGGTTTCTGATTGTCTGAGTAATTGTAAAATTATTTAGAATCGCCCTGTATTGAACAGAACTCGATATGCGGTATCTAATTAATAGTTACTTAACATACCTCCTAAACTAAATTCTATATTTTTAATTCGCATTGTCTCTTCATCAACATCAATAATTAGTGTATAAACATTTTCTAAACAATTCGGTTCGAATGTTGAGAAAAATAGTTCTATTGTTGCGGATTTTGTTCCGATATCTAGATACTGGATGTCGGTTAGGGATTAGAGAGTCAATTACGTACGATAATCCGTTGATTTTACCTTGATTATTAAGAATTTCGGTCAAGAAATCTTTAACGGTATTGTTAGGGGATATTCTAATCATTTGTTCTAATATTTCTGTATAGATATTCGTTAGAGTTGCGTATAGGTCTTCTAGGTCAGATGTTAATGAGTTTAGTTCTGATATTTGTTCTGAGATTGTTTTGTGAGTAAGCAGGGGATTTTGAGTAAACCCGTAAACAGTTATGCTCAAGATGTTTTGCTGTAGTTCACGGATATCGGTTGTTAATTTGTGATAGACTAACTCCATAGCATCTTTTTTTGCGCTTAATTTTTCGATATCCATAACATTATTCCTCATCGTAATTATGTTTTAGGATGATATCTCGGATAACATTGTCTTCATCGATATCGAACACAAGTTCAGCGATAACTATTTCATCATCGTTTTCTTTGTACATGAAAATGAGAAGGTCGTCATTGTCGAAATCACCTGAGACTTCCATTCCAACATCAAGTTGGTAGATGTTTTTATTAAAAATTTCTGAAACAGCTTCACCTAGTAAGTCGACTTTATCATAGTTTTCGAGCATTTCTGCTAGATAATCGTAAACACGGTAATTAGGTGTTCGTTCCATTATTTCTTCTAAGACTTCGCGGTATATGTCTTTAGCAACTTTTTCTAACTGTTGGGCTTGCTGTAGTTTATTTTTTAGTATCATACTTATTTCACTCCTATATATTTCAGAAATTCTGACTCGTCAATTGTTGTTGAGAAGTCACCACTTTCGACTTTGACTTTATCATTTTCGTGAGTCACTTTAAACTCTAAGTTGTTTTTTAGTAAGAAACCAGAGTTCTTTTTTTGTTAGTTTTAACGAATTACCCGTATATTCAACATTGTAATTTTTTTGTTATAGCATCTTCACTATTAGCAGAGTCCGACTAATTTACCACCTATGGCTGTTAAGCTTATCGCTAGAACTACTGATAGAATTGTTCCAATAAGTTTTCTAAGAAAAGAACAGTTTTAATCCCATGATAATAAGAATTACTGCCACAATAAGGATTAATGTCGGAACAGGTGAGGGGATATTAGCTAATTGACTTGTAATTAATTCTTGCATTTTTTACCTCCTGATTTTGGAAATATTTTAATTTGATACAACCCCAAGACATAACAAGACTTGGGGTTGTATTATTTTAGTATAATTGAAATTTAATTGGAATCGCTCATAACTAAATTATGAACTCGGTATATAAAATGGATTATATACCTCCCAATCTGTTTAACTTACTTTTATAATTTATATCTTTTACAATATTGTTTTTCGAATTTGATTAATAGCGTATGTAGCTCACCACAGTCGTCTTCGAAAATGCATGTACCATGAAGGTCGGTCGATGAAGAATTCGGGCACTTCTGTTCCGATATCAAGTGTGTATATTTGTTTTTCGCTTTCAAAAATCTGAAAGCAATTCTGTGATATACGTGATTTCGTAAATGTTTTTCAGAAACACTAAATAAGAATGAACGAATTTTTTCTATTCTTAGCTATATTTGTGAAGTCAGCTACTACTTCTTTTTTGTAATGCAAGTGTTTCATTTTCTAGTTTACGTATTTTTTTCGATTTTGTTATCCATATTTATTTCTCCTTTATTCATAATTGATTCAATATCTTCAATGATTTTATCATCATTGATGTCGAATGTTAGTTTACAAGTTGTTATCTCGCCGTCATGGTCGATATAACTGTACGAAAATTCGTTACGAAAATCATCTGGAACTTTCGTTCCAATATCATATTTGTAGATTTCGGAACTATAAGCTGATTCAACTAGTCTTGAGAACCAAGTTGTGCATCGTTGTTTTTCTAAGAGATTTAGAAGGAAATGCGAAACTTCGTAGTTCGGCGTGATATCGTTGATTTCGTTAAGGATTTCTTTTTGTAATGATTGAAGTTCAGATTCCAGTTCAAGCATTCTGTTTATTTTTTGTTCCATATTTTTATTCCACCTTATATTTGATGTCTTCTATAATATTATCTTTTATTGTAAAAATCAATTTACAACAAAGCTAACTGATCGTGTTTGATACGAAAAATGATATGAGATTGTATTAGGGAAATCACTAGGTACTTCAGAACCAATATTTAGTGTATAAAATTTTTAGTTCATGAATTTTATCTAAAAAGGGTAGTGAAAGCTGGTGTATCTATTTGGTCGTCTAACAGGTCGTTTTAGAAAGTCAATAATAGTTCCGTTGGTTGCTTTACTCGATCATTTCTTGTAAAACACGTCTTTGTAATTTTCGTGCCATAGATTCTATTTCTTGTAGTTTTATTATGGTTTCTTTCATATCTCCTAATTATTTAATTTAATTGTTTTGAAGAATACTTCTTTATCTAATGGTTTACTTTCTTTATTAGTATTAATATTTTTAATGTAATTTTATCATTATCTTCTATGATTTTGAATTCTGCTTTTTCTTTCAACAGTAAATTACTATTTTGAATTTCTAGTATATCATTGTCTTTTCGTTGATACTCGAAAAAAATTTGTTAGGGATCTTTTTCATTAAAGGTTGATGTATGAAACAGTAAGAAAGAAATTCCTATCAACCCTATAAAGAAAAACTCAAATTTCTTCTCAACGAATAAAAAGTAAGATACCGTAGAGCATAAAGATAGTTGTGATTAGAATAATTAATAGCACAATATAGAAGTAATTATTTATACTCATAAGATCGAGTATTTCTTCGGTTATTTTTTTGTTTGTTCAGTTGTTTTATTCATTTTTAATCCTTTCTCTGTTCTTAATGGTATGTTCTTAATAAGGCATCTATTTTTATCTTCCATTTCAATTTCAAGATCACTATAGTAGCATACTTTATCTTCATCAATATATTCCTCATATTGATTGTGCATGATTCTAGTGTTTCTGGAAGTAGAGTAGATGAACAACATTTTTCTAATTTTTTTGAATTCTGTACTTGTCAAAATAGATTCCCCGCATAGTGCTATAATTTAGTCCGGGGATTCTATAGCGTTGTTCCAAAAATTCGTAGTGACCTGAAATATCTTTTTCAAATAATAGCTTATATGAGCACCTTCGCCATAACCTAATAAGTAAGTAGGGCGCTTATGATTATCGTGGAAAAATTCTTTTTTAATCATTTTGTTCATCCTCAGGGCTTAATAGTTCAGAAATCTCGATACGAATTTTGTTCATAATGTCGTCATAGTATTTGTATAATTTGTCGTCTCGGAATCTTGAAAGTTTTCCTGCGATGTATTTTGCAGAAAGAGCGGCATGATATTCGTACATTCTTTCATTGAATAAAACGATGTCTTTATCTGATATTACGAATTCTTCTATTAGATGGTATAGCCCCTTTGGTTCGTACAATCTATAACCATCAGCAGGGTCAATTTGATTAATGTAACCCTCTTTATCTTTATAGATTAATTCGTATTCATAAGGTGTTTCGACTAGATATATTAGTCCGTAACCTAGTTTATTTTCACCAAGCAGGTAACAGTTTTCGTGATCCAATTTTGTCTTCTCTTTTTGGTAACATATGACGTATTCCTTTCTGTGTATGGATTTAGCCAGCACAGATTTTGCGCTCAGCTTGATTATTTTTAAAAATAATCAGAAGTCAATTTGACTTCTGATTGACTGTGTAATTGAAAAATTTATTTGGAATCGCCTAATATATAGATATTAAACTTGGTAAACAATTTAAATTATAAACCTCCCAAATTGCGGGGTGACGTTGCGACGTTATCCCAATTTTTTTATTTCTTGAAAATTTTGTTCAAATTCTCATGCATTTGTTTAATTGTTTTGATTAATGAATTTGCAGCCGTTTCGTCTTTTAGATAATCAAGTACTTCATCATTGTTGAAAGTACCATTCGTAGAGATGACTATAGAGTTTGCTATAATCGGATAAGATTTAAGGATCTCTCGAAGTTTATAGTAGTCACTTGACGATAGCGGCATATCATAAGAGATATCATAATTAATATCAGTGTAGTGTCCTTTGAATGTGAAGTTATTCATTAGCGGATCGTGAGAGTAAATGGAATCAAGTGGTTTTATTGTATTAGCATTTAATCTAGAGTAATATTGGTCTATGAAGTCTTCATTGCTAATGGTACTATCGTAATATACTTCTCGTAAATAGTAATTGACACCATCTTTTGTTACTGCCAATGTAGTTATATGTAATATTATCTTTGATTATACATTTATTAGTACCTTGCGTTTTGAAGTTAATGTAACTTGTGAATAGGGTTGTTTCTATTACATCTTCTTTTGTTGTATAAGTTTCTTTAACATATTTACGTTTGTAATACGTTATATTGTATCTGATAACAGAGCCGAAAGTTTCTCTTTCAGCTTTAATACTATCAGCATTTGTATTATTGAAAAAAACTGAATAGCTTTTTCTAAACCGTTCGTCATAAACTCGATTCCTTCTTTTGAAGATCGATATACTTTTTACCTTCCGATTTTTTTCAAAAAAATTCGGGTAGGGTAATTTGGTTTGATAAAAATTTATTTAATAGTTCCATAATTTTTGTATCCTTTCTTTGTTTTATTATACTTATAGCACGAGTTGAACGTGCTCTAAGTCCATCGGGAATAAGTTACGATAATAATTTGTCTAATTCGTTATGTATTTTTCAATTAAGTCTTTATAATAGTCATATACATCTTTGTTCTGGATTAGATCACTTAGGGGGTTGGTTGTAACATGACTTCCTCCGCGATAACTCATTTCCATTGCTTCTTTTGCAGTATAAAACGTACGCATTAGTTCGTGGAATTTCCATTTTTCTGAGTCAGTTAGAGTACATACTTTGAAGATTTTATCGAAATCATCATAGTAGCTGAATCGAAGTCCATTAACTTCACCTGTATCGTAATGAGTGTGTGGTGATATCAGATTTGTTTCGATTGAATGTATCAATATATCCACCTGACCAGTACCAATCGCATTCGAATTCACCTTTTTCTAAGTAATATTTTACTTTATTTTCATCCATTCCAAGCAGGTAATAGGTTCTACCTAGGATATGAGATTTTTCTTTTTCAAGTACTTCTTTTAAAGTAATGTGTAATGTGTGTATATCTTCGAAGTCGTTGATTAAACGTAAGATATAAGTTTCGTTTTTACTATACGGATCAAGTTCTAGTGATATTTGAGTATTTTTACCGACATTTAATCCGACATCTTTTCCGACATTTTTGATGTCGGTTTTAAGTTTTTCAATTAATTTATTACATTTATCAGAAGTTAATTCGTATGTTACGTATTTTGGTGTCGATTTAATATATTCGGGTAGTGAAATTTCGTTATTTATATACTTGTTGTAATGTTCCATAATTTTTTTATATCCTTTCTAATATTGATTATAGTTGTAACCATTCGATAATATATTTTTGTGCTTTTTTTGATATACCCATCGGATGGATGTTCTTTAAGGAAATATGTTTTTTTCCATCTTTTGTAATTTTTGATGTATTCTATGTGGTTAGGGTACATGTGTTCAGCTCCTGGTAACAATTCAGACATCTCATATTCAATTAATGATGCTGCATATTTAGAGATATTGTGGATATTGTAGTTCGTATATTCATCAAAATAGATGTTAATGAATGGTGATAAAGCTATTTGATATATCTTTTGATATAACTTTGTTTTCGAGATATTTCCTAAGTTCATTTGATTTATTATAAATATCTTGAATAACGGTTAAGAAAAAGATATTACATGGGTAAAGTCACCTTTATGAAATGTTCTTTTTCTGTAAATATGTTTAGAAAGTTCTTGGAAATTACCTTTTACTATGATTTCGAATTCATTCTCTAAGTTCATTTTTATATCCTTTCTAATTATCTAATACCACTTTTTATTCATTAGTTCACGAATATTAAGATTATATCTTAGTTTTACCTTCAAATATTCTTTTAACCCATCATCTAAACACGCTCCGAACTCTTCTTCTAAATCGTTACGGTCAAATTCGCCAAGAAATTCGTTAACAATTCTTTCAATTGTATCTTCTTTGAACGTATCATATTCTTGGAAATCAGGATCGTTTAGGAATTTTTTTCTACAGCTTTGCCTTGTTGTTAATCCGTATTCGTCTTTAATTTCATCAATGATGCCCTATATGTTCTTCGTAAAGAAGTTCACCTTCAGACCATGTGCGATAGATTGTTAGTTTACCATCTAGTTCAGTTTTAGCAAATTCTAATAGTTCTTTTTTTAGTATATTTTCTGTAAGTAGCATAATTATTTAATCCTTTCTTATTTTTTTAAATATTTCGTGAATTTCACGGTTCATTTTTCGAACCATGATAGGTAAAGCATTTGTTATTGTTTCGTTTTTTTCATATAATCAGATGTGAATGTATTACTAATCGCACCTTTTTTTAGTAATGATGATAGTGTCGTAAATTACAGCATAGTTATTAAGAAGTTCGCTCAATCGCCCATATTCTTTATCTGATAAGGGCGGATTGTAAGAAATGTTACGATTGTTTCTAAAGTAATGTCCTTTCCAAGTAAGCTCTTTGGTTCTTGGGTCTAAAGAATAGATTTGGTCTAGAGATTCTAATGTATTAGCATTTAGTTCTTCATGATATTTCTTAGAGAACTCATCATCATTGGCATGTGTTATTTCAGGTACTTCTTTTAGGTAGTACTTAATTCCGTCTCTGTCTTCTCCTACATAGTAATATTTAGTATTATCTTTGATTAGTTCTTCTTTTGGAGTTTGAACTTTGAAACGGATTTTACTTGTGAATCTAACTGTTTGTGTTGATGCATCGTCTAATTTTTTACGATTATAGTAGGTAATGTTGTACTGAAGGTAGATTCCATTATCTACAACACCGTATGAGATGTAATCAGTATGTGTATAATTGTATGTACCAATGGCTTTTTCTAAACCAGTTGTAATGAAGTCAATTGCAGTTTCTTCTGAAATAAAAGATTTACCATCAGATTTTTTTCTAAGAAGTCAGGTAGTGATATTTGGTTAGATAGGTATTTGTGTAGTAGTTCCATGGGTGTATCCTTTCTAGTTATTTTTAACGTGAGAATGAGTTGTTATTCGTCTGAGAGGGAAGTTCCCCGCAGGTGATATTATAACTTTTTCTTTTACGTTATTAAATTCGATATTTACGTTACTAAATGCAATATCAATGTTTCGCAGCTTGCTGTTTGTAACATCAATGGTTTTGTAAATTACATATAATGTTATTTCCATCATTTTGGAAAGATTTAATCCAAGGTAGTATCGTTGAGTGTTCTTTCATCCAATCAATTAATATGCCATAAGCATTTTTCGAAGTTTGCAGCTTTATCTGAAAATATTTCAACATTATTTTTGGTTCTTTAAGGTTATTTTAATAGGTTTGTTTTTGTCTATTTTCTTAAACATTATTATATCCTTTCTGCATTATTAATATTCCTATTGTATGAATCGAACATACATTGAACTCACCAGAGATAGGTTAATGGGTTTTAAATTTCATTAATCGTAAATTTCGAAAAATGTTTGATATTCATCATTTTATTTTTCAAAAGCAATTGTAACATCATATATAAATGGGTCTATTGGATCTTTACGTACCAGTAGATTAAGTTTTTCCATATCGTTATAGTAAATGCAGTATGTATTTACGTATTCTTGTATGATTTCTAAAAAGTAGTTTCGACGCTTTGCACTCATTTCTAGTTCTTTTCCACCTAGTGATTCCAAATAGGTAGTTATATCATTAATGGATATACCTTCAACTTCTGGTTCAGGTTGCATTTCAAAAGAACATAGCTCAATGGGTTCATTATTCTCTAGAACGTAAACTGTAATTGTAGTAATGTTTGATTTAACTTCGTTATAAAGTTCAAGTTCAGCTTTATTGTATTTGTTATAATTTTCGACTTCTTTTCCGAGTGATTTAACAAGATTTTTTATTTTATAACTAGGTAGTTCGAATGATTGTCCATGAAGAGTGTCTAGTAGGGTGATAAGATGCTTACTTTTTGCTTTTTCGAAATCTAAGAAAATTTCTTGTAATTTATTCATGGTTTTCTCCTAATCAATTAATTGTTCACTAATAATTCGTTCCGAAACACCGTACTTATAGCTTAGCAGTTGAACTTTTTCTTTTAGCCCACCTGTTAGTTTAGTATAGTCTTCTTGTACATTCTTTTTTTAGGCGCTAGGAATTCGTTAGCAAATTCGCTTAGATTAAAGTGAATTTCTGTATTGATGTTTTTAGAAGACATGATAAAAAAATTTCTGTTTCTTTTATTGGTTCCATCGGTAACCATTTTAGGTATAAAAGAACGTAACCAAGTAGTTCAGTTTTTACGTGACGTCTTTCCTCTGAGTTCATAGTAGCGTTCACGACGATATTTACTGAGTTTTTGTCCAGTGTGTACGAAACCGTAAATGAAGCCGTCGTCTTTTGGAAGATGTGACATGTCGGAATAACGCACGTTAATCCCGATATTTCTTATTGCTTGAGCTAAGTCACGGTTTGTACTTTTTTTAGTGACAAGGGTGGTGCGATTTCTCGCACCAGGTGTACAATTTTTTTCGTAATCCATGTGTGATTTTCCTTTCTATTGGAATAACCCGTAATATTTTTAAATTCATTGATAGTTTTTCAGGGTTTTTCTGAATTATTTTTTTATATTCTTTATTAATTTTTTTAGAAAAAAACCTGATATTTCTTTCTTATCATCTTCCGAAATTTCAATTAATAATCCATTTCGTTCTAATGTTGTTGAAATGTTATGACATGCTTGTAATTCAACTTCAGTTAATTTATTGAATATTGTGTCTTTTGGGGTTCAGAGAATAATAAATAATATCTTTTACAAGCATTGAATTTATGAAAAGTTTAGATTCATCTTCTGAGTTTTTAAGTATGAAATGTTCTAAAAAAATTTATAAAGAGTTTTTGTTATACGTATTTCTAATGCTTTACTATCGCCAGGGTCACACCCAAGAAGTATTAATTTGTTTTTACGGATTCATTATCTCGAACATCTTCTATCAATATTTCTTCAAAAAATTTCTTCTAATTTACTTTTTCTCTTTTTTTGGGTTTTGGGGTGATTTATGTTCTGTTTTGTCAAGGACATATATTATATATGAGTGAAGGTATTTAGTTGCTTCGTCAGGTCTAACAACTATTATCCATTTCCCTTGTTTATTAGTTTCTAGATTGACTCTTAATTTATTTTTTTGTGATATTTATTGTATAAATCAATTCCACTTTGAATGTCTTTTATAATTTTTCCAGAATCCTCGAATTTTACGTAATATTTCACTAATATATCTAATTTACTTAGTATGATTTCACTGTCTTGTAATTCTCGTATTTGTCTTGTTTGTTCGTCAAATTTCTTTTCATATTCTTTTATTTTCTTATAATCAACAACTTCCATATTAATAAACACCTTTCTTAACTATATTTTTTTCGTAAAAATGACTTGCGGTCTAACAGTGTAATCATTGCTTTTTCAGTTCGATATCCATATTGTTCATATAGTCTTCAGCGATTACTCTGATTTTCTTTTCTTTGTCATAAACTTTAACCATTGCACCTATTAACGGTGGTGTATCAAAATGGTCGAGGGTAAGCCCATAGATACATACCAACATATTTACCGTTAGTATTTGCTCTTCTTTCTAATTGTATGAAGAAACCATTAGTGTCTACAATCCAAGGGTGATCTTTCAGTTTAGGATTATCATATCTATGTTGTAGATTTTTGAGTAATAGTTCTAGAATATCTTTATCTATTGGATTTTCTATTTGTAAATCGAAGTCCTTTAGGTCAATGTATGTCATTTTTTTTATATCCTTTCTGGTTATTTTAATATTCCTATAGCACGAATCGAACGTACTCTTTGTCCACCAGGAATAGGTTAGGTCTGTCGACAGTTAGTCGACACTTGGTAGTGATTCCTGTAATCGTTCTAAGATTGTCAGAATATCACTTGCAGTATATCTTGCTTCAAGTTGCTCACCATTTCTAGTTGATTCTATTATTTCTTTTAGAAATGGTTCTTTTTCATGCGTTATAGCTGATTCGAATTCTTTAGCTATTCGAGCTTCAGTGACACCGACATGTGCTGCAATATGGTTAAACATATTTACGTGTAAATTATCCATTTTTACTAATCCTTTCTATAGTTATAGTATACACCTTATTAGCTTTACTGTTAAGTAATTCTAATATTTTTAAATTCGTGAATTTTTCCAACAATACGTTCTGTCATAGATAGGTCGTAATGGTCGGTATGGAAATGATCCTCCAAAAGCCATATCGTTTTTCACGTTCGTTAAACGCCTCTAGGTGTAATTTCAGAGATTCTGTAAATTGATTCAATTTCTTTTCTGACATTTTTGATTAATTTATCATTTAGTTCAGAAAGTAGGTAAGTGATATCACCACCATTTTCGTTATAATCGTAAACGATGGAGTTATATTCTTTTTAATGTAATTTCTGTTGGCTCCATATTGTTCAATCCTTTCTATAAGTATTTTTTTCACGAACCCATTCTTGTAAGATTTCGTTAGCATATGGTTCAAAAATCGAGTTTCATCAGTTGTTTCTAAGTTACCATAAGCATTAAATCTAATATATTGAGTCGCTCCATGACTGAATTTTACCGAAATAAGTCATTAGCGCAACATCATAAGGTGATCTGTCAGCTAAAAACGTTTCGAAAAATTCTTCATCAAAAATCGAACCATTCGTTTATTTCGATTTCACTTGGGTTATCAATTTCGTTATAGATTTCTGATAACGAATAGTCACTAAGTGTTTGGCTGATTTCATAAATGATTTCTAGAATAGGGTTAAATGAATCGTATTTTTCTAAAAAGTTCACCAAAAAAATATCTTTAAGGTGATATTCACGTAATTCGTAAGTGTAACCATCAACACTAAATTCAACGTAATCCAATGTATCAATGATTTCAGGTTGAGTACTCTCGTTACATTCTCTTAGTTCGTCTTCTTTATTAATTTTATAAAAACATAAGTTAATTCCTTTCTAAAACTCTCCGTAATAAAATGCGTCACGGTCCATGCTTACGAAGTAAGGGTCTTTGTCTTTAATTCGTTTAGCTACGAGACGCGGTATTTCAACGATTTTGAAAGTATGCATTTTCAATAATTGTTTCGTAGTTATATTCATCTAGCTCCAGGATCTCTGGATCGTTTTGTTACTTCCATAATTCCTATGGCAACATCACGGATAGCTTTTTCGTAACTAGGGTAGACAGAAGCCTACATGAAGTAGACCCGCACAAAGGTCGTAAACACCGTAATATTTTTATACATCATGCTTTTCACCACCTGATTTTTTTGGTCTAGATATCTTTTTGATACTATTTGTGATTACTTTTTGGTACTTTATATTTTTGCAGCAATCGTATCGATTGCGTTGTAATCTAGTTTACCATATGACAAAAAAAGTCACTATAAACTCGTTCAGTTGGTGCTAGGAGTTCTGCTGCAAAGTTGTACAGGGTTTCGTTTATTTTTAATGTTTTCTTCTTTGCTCTCATCAAGTTTTTAAGTAATAAGCGTGATTTGGGTCGATATTATCAGCAGGTAAGTGTAGTAGGATATAACCTAGTAGTTCTGCTATGACATAACGTTTAGCATTTTGGTTCGAGTATTGTATTAATAAAAATAACGGGGTTACCTTTTTCAATAAATATACAACCGCGGATAAATCCGAAGATAGGTGGTAAGTGCTGCATTTCGGATTCACGGGTTTCAATTCCCATTAAACCTACGGCACCTCTAATATCTTTTATTACGCTGTCTAGTTCGAGTGATGGGTAAATTTTTCGTGATTCGTTACAGATTTTTTTGATAATTATCCATAAAATTTCTCCTCATATATAGTTTTTAAGTCTTCATCATACAATCGGAGTCGCTCCGACTGTGGCGTTAAGCTGTGAGCAAAGGGTATAAAAATAACCAGAAACTCAATCGAGAATCTGGTTCAATATATCAATCATTGATATAGTTTTTATGGATTAATTCGTCAGAAAGTAAAACATAGACTTCGTTTACAAAAGGTACTTCTTTACGAAGTTTATCAACCCTAGGTTGACTACAAAGTAATCATCAAATGTTTCAATTATAAATTTTTTTACCTATATGATCGTAGTCGAAACAGTAAGTGTCTGTAAGTAGAGTATAGTCGTAAATATTTTTGAAAAATTCTGGTTCGAAATGTACTGGTAAATCTTTTACGGTAAAGCTAGTTGCTTTAATGTAGGTGTTTGATGTCATATGTAACGACTGACTAGCTGGGGGTTAGATATGGTAATTGTCTACTACTGTATGTTCCGATTTCTATAACTAAGTCCTTAGTCGGTACGAAGTCGGTTAGGGTTTTTGTTATGATTTCTTTGATTCTAGTAATAGTTTCGACTGAGATTTCGTTAACATCTTCGAACACAAATTGGATTGGATCAATTTGTAACGATAGTTCGTTCGTATAGTCTGAGAAGATAAAGGTTGTTTCGAAAACCATTGTTGAGTGTGTAGTCTACAGCCGAAAATTTGAACAATGTCTGTGATAGCTTTTTCAAGTTTTTAAGATTTTTTTCGTTATGCGTTGTATTTTTTTCTTTGTTTATCATTAATGAGTTCCTTTCTTTGTATTGTTTTGTTTAAAAACAATCAGAAGCCAATTTGACTTCTGATTGACTGTATAATTGAAAATTTATTTGGAATCGCCTAATATATGAACATTAAACTCGGCAGATAATCTAAATTATAAACCTCCCAAATTTATGATATTTTTTTGTGAATTAGCTTCATACATTAGTTTCCAATGTTCATTGAACCTTATTTTTGAGTCTTCTAAAAGAGATTCAAGAGATGCGCTATAATCTTCGAACAGGAATGTATTTCTAAACGTTCCGACTGCACCAATTATATGCTTGTCAGTATCAATAACTACGTTCAATAAATAATGGTGTCCGTATGTTAATGAGAAATAATTTGTTCCATTATCATGCTCTAGAAACCATTTGACGTCTGATATTTCTGTATAATTTGGAATGAATTCAGGATGTGTGAATTTTGTTTTGTAGTGACCTGGTTTCGCTTTTGCATGTATTCCAAATCATTCCAATTGTATATCTCTTCTGCATGGTTTAAGATTCCTTGTGTGATTTTTAATTCTTGTTGCCATTTTTAAGTAATTTGTTTCTATCATCTGAGAATTTAATTGCAGCTTTGAACAGTTCTTCTAAGTTTTTTTACTTTGTCTGTCAAAAATCGTAATTCCATAGACGTTAACATCAGAAATACGGATGAAACAATGGAATTCTTCTGTTTTTAGAAGTTGCGAAAAATATACAGATTTTCGTTTGTATGTGAGTGTTAATTTATATGTATATATTTCTTTTTGTGATTCATTTTTATTTTCTTGGAAAAGTTTTAGTTTTATTTTTAACCAATCTAGCATTTCTTTGTCTTTTTTCATTCATGTATCCTTTCTAATATTAATGGTTATAACCATAGTACGAATCGAACGTACTCTAAGTCCACCAGGAATGGTTTGTTCTAAATAATTGAAAAATTTAATTGGAATCGCCTAAGGTGTGTAACCAAAGACTCGGCTGAACGCCTCCCAATCTAATTTTCGTTTAGACAATCGTTTGAGACAATCGGACGAACAGTCCAGGTTTGAGGAGTAGGATAGAGTTATAAAAATAGACAAGAACCTAGTTCTTGTCATTAATGTGTTTATTAAATTCAATATAAAAATCATCTTCTAGTATATATGTTTCATAGTTGTAAACATACACTGGATAAAGAGGTGGGTTATCTTTAGTTTTTATCAAGATAATCATTTATAGAGTAAGGATTACCGTTATAGATGTTGTATAAATATCTGTAGCCGATATAAAGGTTAAGATCAATTCAGAATAACCTTGGCTATATTCTTTTCCAACATTGATGCTAGAAAGTTGTAATTTAATTTTTGCACCTTGTTGTTGAACTATAGGTATCATCTTGAATTTTTTACGCAGTTTATAAAATGCGTAAAGTAATCCCAACATAGGAATCCCCGATAATATCGGAAACACCATCGCTGAAAACATATCACCATATTGTTTGTTCGCGATGGTAACAAATACTCCTAGTAACCCTATTGTGAAAAATGGGATTAGGGTAGTTAGGGATATTACAATCACAAGATAGGTTAATTTCTTAGCTTGAGTGGGTAATAAGATTAATTTTTTAGGTTCGTTCATAGGGACTCTTTTCTAGTAAGATTTATGTTCAACAACATCAGCACGAGTTACGATACCGCTTTCGTTCCATTCTATGTGGTAATCTTTTGCGTAAGACGAACCATCAGCTGCCATAACGTAGTATCTTTTAACCAAAGATCCGTTAGGGTGCTCCTCAAGGAATGAGTGGGGTAGCGTATCGCCTTTTTTGATATATTTTAGGGCTACATTTTGCTTTGCTGTGCCTAGAGGTGCGGGTGCGACTTTTGTTTCAACACGTATTGGTTTATTTATGCGCGATAGTACATACAGTGTTATTAATACTAAACCACCTAGAAAAACAGTTACTCTGTTAATTGGTATTAATATGAACAGTAGTGAACCAATTAGGCAACCAAGTGTTCTGAGATATTTGTTCTTAATTAGGTGATAGATGCAGAATCCAGTTAGGATAATGGTCATTATTACAAAAATAGTGAAACCTGAACCGAATGCGAATACTGCACTTGTATATTCAGCTGTAATTTTACCATCAGTTCTGAGTTCTGCAATTTCGTAGAATAAGTCTTTCAGAGTTCCATACTTTGTAGTATGGTACGTGAATGCTAGTCCGAAGAAAGATAGAGTTACATCTAAGTAATTTTGTATAGTTATTTTTTTCATTTTTGATTTTCCTTTCTGTTTATTTGTTTGTTACGTACTATACATTATAATATTTTTTTACAAGTATTGTAAACAGAAGTGGATATTTGTGCATAATTTTGTACTAACAATAGTGATTCATTTAGCTCACCATATAAGTCATTGAGTGTATCCTTGAAATCTTTTAGAAAAGTGGGGTATTCATTATGAATCTTGTCCAGAATTTCCTTATCATTTAATTTTTCTCAACATATTCGATATATTCTGTAAAAAAATAAAGTTTTTGAATAACAGATAAGTAATTTCGTCTACGGTTTTTGTTTCTAATGCACTTGGTGTTTTACAGCAGGTTTCCATTATTGCGGCGCTAGATCCAGTGCCGTCACCTCTTAAAATGCTTATTTCGTTACTCTCGTAAAGACCTATTGTCTTGTAATGCTTTTGGATTAGTAAATTGATAGGGGTTTTTTGAGTTAAGCTTTCTTAGAGCCTTGTTTATCAAATTACTACGTAATTCGATGAAGTACTTAATTCTTTCAGTAGAGCGTATCAATTTTCGTTTCGAAAAATTCTTTATTTGAACTTATTGCAATAGCATGTATAAATGGGATTGTTTGTTCAACATTTTCAGCAATTTCGTAAGTCTTTTTCGAACTGAGATTCAATTTGGTTAAGAATATCTAACATATTTCTAAAATTTTTGATTAGTAATTCTTTGTCGTCATTGTTGTCCAGAATTGATTTATTAATTTTTTTCTAATTTTTTTCAGGTCAATCATTTTTTTGGTCTCCTTTTTTTAGTTAGTATTTGTGCATAAAACTAGTATTATACGAACAATTTAAATTTATTGATTTAGATGGGTTTACGACCCCTCTTTCGGTTTTTTTAATTAATTTTAGGTGTTTCTTATAATTTTCGATTTGTTCCAGAAATTGTGATTCAGGTTCGCGTTCGATATAATCTTTGTGAAGTTCACCGTTCCAGATTGAAATGATTTCTAATTCTTTTTTTATCTACAAGTGTTCCGAATTTTTCGGTATCCTGCGTAAACAATATTTTTTTCTAAATGGTTCGTCGAAAATATTTTTTTATCAAGTTTGATTTCTTGGTAATGGAATTCGTCCTCACTTGGAACAAGTGTTTTGTGCATAATGAAGTCCGTAATTCCAAGATAAGATTCTTCAAAACCTTTCGTTCCGACTGCTCTATAAACAAGCGTACGTTTATTTTTCTTTTACGAGATGCATATAGCTAAATTGCGTATATGCATCAATTGAGTGTATATTTTGTTTTTAACAAATAGAAACCTTGGATAACCATTTTCGTTACGTAAGTTGTAATGAGCTTGTGGTTTTTCTGTAGCTTCATCTAAGTTAAAGGTCGCTTCAAGAGAACCTTTTAGTTCGTAATTTGCTAGTATGCTTCTGAATGCATTTAATGCTTTTAGTGAACCGAAAATGGATGGATTTTGGTAAATCAAAAAGTGCCAAGATTCCGGTTTTAACTGAATTGAGACATTTTCTTGTCTGGTATTTTTCCATGTATAATCTATCATTTTCGCTGAATTTTATTCCTAAATGACGTTCTAAAGACGCTACATCAAGGTTTCCAATTCTAATCATATTTTTTTCTCCTTTAATTTTTCGAATACATACAGATATTCATCATGATATGCTGACGGGTCACTTAATAGGTATTCGATTTCTTTACTAGTTTTACTTATTAAATCTTTACATAATTTGTTATGAAGCTCGGTAATACTTTGTTTATTAATTGTTTCAACATTTTCTAGAAATTCTTCTTTACCATATTCATTATATTCTGAGAATAACGAGATGTCGTAAACAAAGTCACCGATACTATTTTCAATAATATTATAAAGATTTATACTGATGTTTTTCTTAACATATTGTTCTCTATTATGTTTTCGTAATTGCCATAATGTGTCAAAAAGTTGTAAACATCGTGTAATTCTTTTTGCGTAAATGTTGTTTTCAGAATGTCACCGTCTATTGTATAGGGTACTCTGTTGTATTCAATATATTCCATAATGTCACCTACTTTTTATTATATAGTCTAACTTTTCTTGGGTATTGTACTCGGTCAATAGGTGCGTCTTCTACATATAGATAGCTATTGATTCCGAATTGAATAACGACATTTTGTTCGTTCCAATACTCAGCTTCTATCACATAATTGGTAAAACCTTTTTGATCCGAACATCCGCCATCTTGGCATAAGCACCCAACGTCAGTTAGTTCAATCACCCCGTGTTCGATAAGCGCTTTTGTTGCACGTTCAATAAACTTAGGGATCTAATAAAGCTGCGTTTATTTTTTTCACCTAATTGTTTAGCATAAGCTTTTTGTTTTAATTGTTTTTCTGTTTCTTGTGTTTCTAGATTTTTTAGAAATTGTTCTTTGATTGTCATAGTGTTTTTCTCCTTGGTTTTAGATTTTTGAATAGCTATAGCACTGAATCGAACGTGCTTGTTATCCACCAGAGATAGCTTATTTTTTTGCAACTGATTTAGTTCCTCAGCTGTTATTTCGTATTGATTACCATCACGGTCTACTAGTTTAGGGTTAGCGTCGCTGTAAAAATCATCTTTTTGTAATTTTGAAATCATGTAGGTCTGAATTATTTAACTTATTATTTTTGGTAATGATAAGGTTCAGGTAATGATTTGATAGTTAGTTTTGTTATCATGGATTATTACATGGTCTTTAATTTCGGTAAGTTTAACCGACTTGTTATATGTTGGGTGTATATAAGTGTAAATCAGCATACTTATTAGAATTGGTCCACCAACTCCGATAATAATCAATATTGTTTCTACAAGCAATTCTGATGGTATTTTTACATTTTTATCTGTCATTTTATCGACCTTCTTATTTGTTAACCATGTATGGACAGAATGGACAAGAATAAGAACTATAGGTATTGATACAAGAGATATAGGTACCGCTACGCCGAAAAAGTCTAGTTCAATTGCTTTGTGAATTAATGTACCCATAATGATCACCTACTTGAAGACGATATATCGTCTGTCTTTTAATGTAAATGAGTTACCAGCTCTATCAAGTTCTCGCAGAATAATGTCATAGTTGTAATACGGCATATTTTCTGGGATGAACACACATAGTTCGTTATTGTCCATCATATGTTGGAACGGATTTAACGGTAGATTTTCGTCAATGTAATCCTGGGTGGTGTTGTAGATTTCAATATTCTCAAGTTTAATTGCAAAACCTGTTAAATCAGCAGTATATGCGTAGAAGTTCGTAAACTCATCAAATGGTACTTTCTTGTTTTCTTTAAAAATCAGTAACAAATGTGATAAGTTGATTTAACCATATTCTGTTTGCATAAACTCCTTTAACAGGTGGCGTGTCTTCGACTACGATATCCATTTCAGTAATTTCGATATTACCATATTGGTCGTGAATTTTATTCAAATTTTGTATTAATTCGTCGTAATTAGATGCTGCGTGCACTGGATAAACTAATAGTTCATCTGTGTCGTGGTTTGTCTACTTTTAATATGAATTTTTATCATGAGTGTATTTTTCCTTTTCTATTTTTTTCTATGAATTTGATTTTATCGAAAAAAATGTGTTTATTAAATCAAGATTATAAACAATTGTTAGATAATCAATTGGTTTATGTACAATATTTTTAGCATATGTATAGCCTTGGGCTTTTTGCGAATACCTCTTTTCCTGAATGACTTAGATTGTCGAAATATTCCCATTCACCAAGTCCATAAGTATGAAGTGTTGATTTCCAACCTTTATTCATAATGTAATCAGCTTCGTAATCGGATAAAGCTTCGAAGAAATATTCAAGCTCATGTTGCTTGTTAGATTCTGTCAGAAATTCGAAGAATGTCAGTTTACGAACATCTTTGTAATTGATTTCCGAAACAGATTCGATTCGAATGTTGCGATCAATATCGTATTGAGTGACTAATTCATAATCTTTTTGGATAATGATTAGTTACAGCATATTCAGTTATAGTGAATGCGTCTTTAGGTTTCATGTAATAACTGATTTTATAATCATAGTCTGATTCCAGGGAATTAATTACTATATGAATTTCCTTTTTTTAATCTTTCGAAATTTTCATTAGATATTGTGATATCCTTATCAAGGATGGTGCTAGCGTGATTAGATATTTGAATTTTTTTATTTTTATCAAGTTTGTTACGTAATTCGTTTAGATTGTCTTTTGTCATTTTTGTTACCTACTTTCTATAATGTTTTATTATAACCATAGTACGAATCGAACGTACTCTTGCTCACCAGAGATGGTTTTATTGTTTATTTTCTTTTAGTCTTTTTACTAATGTAATATTTACCTGGATTTTTTTAATCTTAGCTAAAAAGCTGAAGATTTTCAGGTGTAAAGTCGTCTTCTGATTGCAAGAATTTATTAAATGCAATCACATCTCGCCCGTATGATTCTTCATCAAAATTATATTTTTTTCATAAAATAAATGTTCGATGAACATATTAATCTTTGATGTTTCATCCATCTTAGGTTGTAATGGATATCTTGTGCTATCAATTGAGTTGTAATTTAATCCAGCATTACCTTTTAATTTTTAATAGATATTTACGAGTTTTTCCTTCAATTGATCTTCTAAACTCGCTGCTAAATAGCTTAGGTTCACCTGGTGCATCTTCGTATGCAATTTTGTAATTCAGGTGATTCTGCGATTATGCGTCTAACGTGCATTCTGAACGTCGCGAACGTATTAGGCGTTACAACAACTCCGTATTTACTTGGAATAGTTGCACTATAATATTTTTCTTCTGTGGTCGATGTCTATTGTCACCACAGTTTTTGTAGCAATTTTTCAACAACTATAGTCTCATCATCTTTGTAAATAATGTTGTTGTATTCGAATTTATCTAATATGTCTTTTAATGTCATAAGTAAATCCTTTCTGCTATTTAACAAAATCAATTCGGTTAAAACATACGTTGAATAATTCTAAACCATGTATGTAGACAACATCTTTAAGTGGTTTAAATAATACTTCACTTGCAGTTGTGTAACCAACAGCCATTGAATAAATTTCTTTTTCGCGTTCAGATTTCAAGTAGTTGAAGTAGTGCATTTCTTCACTAAAAAGATCTGTTGGGCTGAATTTTGCTGAATGAGATTCTTTTGCAATATCAGCAATAGTATATGCAATTGCGTGATGAAATACTTGATTTCATCTTCATGATCAGTATCTTTTAGTAATTCGTACAAAGTGCAGCCACCAACTTCATTTAGATCAAATGTTTTCAAATGTTCTAGAGCAACATCTAATGGAAGCTTAAATGAATGGATTTCTTTGAAATCAAGGTTACTAATATGAAATGTTAGTTCTATTTCCATATGGTCATCTATGTCGAATTCTTGTTCTGTATATGTAATAATATTTCGTTTAGTCTCTTTTTAGTGCGTGTATGTAAAGAGATATATCTTTACGGATGTTTTCCATATTTTTCTTCTAAAATAACTATTGCGTAGTCGTAATTACGATCTACTTCGTATTTTTTTAATGATGTTTAATACATCATTTGTAATTTTCTTGTAGTTGTTCCATATTTTTTTGTATCCTTTCTTTGATGAGTTTTTAATCAAGAATGAAGCCAGTGTTATATTCACGTTCCAGGTCAAATTCACCTAGATTAGTAAAAATCTCCATCGTTTAGATTTAACATCGAATAAATAGTTAATATTGCAAGTTGTGAATTTATTTAGTTCATTTTGTTGTTTCGGGTTTTACATGGTTGAAATCGTGACCTTTATCTCTATGAAAAAGCAACGACTTTACCTGATTCAATTGATTCTAGATATCCTAGTTCAATTAATTCTTTTTATTTTATTGATATCATTATATTCTTCATATAAAATTTTACCCGCGTGTGATGGGTATCCATCATAATGAAAGGTAAGTGTATGTTATTTTATTGTTTTTCAATGTATCCGATATGTGCATTTGTTGCCATTTGTTTTGTCCTTCTTTCTTTTGATATTTTTGTATAACCATAGCACGAATCGAACACGCTCTATGCTCACCAGAGATGGTTTAAGATATTAGCTTAATAAGTAATTAATATTGTCTTCGGTATCAGCCATAAGTATTTCATAGTAACCTTCTATAGTTTCGTCACGATAATCTCCGAGTTTTTATTAACTTCTATCGCAGCATTTCCAACGAATATGATTTTTTTAAGAGTTTGCATAATTTTCGAAGCTTATTATCGCTTAGCCTTGATTCCTCATCAAATAATTCTTTGAACTTATTATAAGTGTATAGTTCGTAACCGTCTTTCGGATCGAAATAGAAGATTTTAGCGTCTTTATCTTCAATAGTTGATTCACACAATGCTAATTGATATTTCTTTCCTGATTTTTGCTAAATATAGGGCTTCGTCATCGTGACTTTGACCTAGATAGTAGTGTGTTTTTCTGTTTTTAGTTATTTTCATTATTTTTACCTCGTTTTAGTTCTTCTAATTGTTCATGTGTGATTTCGTAGATGTTGTTGTTAGTGTCAATTAATTTTACATTAGATTCTTTTATAGAAATCATCAATTTTGAAATCATGTACTTTGGTTTCATCTAATGTATAGTTTTGGTAATGGTAATTTTTCTGGAAGTGAGTCAATAGTTAACCTATTTCCTTCAATTTTAATATGCTCCTTAATTTCAGTAATGGGTACAGATTTTTGGGATCATTTGCTTTTCCAGGTTCGTGTTCACGGACATCAGGAATGAATATCCAGAACTAGAATTAAGGCTATGAATAATATTATTGAAATTATACCTGTAAAAAGCTGTTATTCCAGCGATTGGATCTTTCCAGTTTTTATTTAGAATATAACAAATAGTTACAACAGCTAAGGAGCAAATTAAACAAAAGCAATACATACCCAGCCGCGTTCATTATAGTTTTCATTAGGGTTTGGTAGTCTTCTTCGGTAAGAGTGTTGCTTTCATAATTAAATTATTCATTTTAAAAACATCCTCCAATCTATATTTAATATCACTTCTACCTTTAATTATTTCATTTCTATTTGATAACCAATAATTATGTTCACGGCTTTCATCTATTAATGAAAACAGATCTTGATTTAATAACTCAATTATAAAATTGTCAAAAATAGAATATCCATTGCTTCTTTCACCTTTTTCAATAATAGCTCTCGAACCGTATCCACTGTATTTTTTTTATATTGATGGAAATGTTGGTCCATAACGCACACATGAAACAGTTCATCATATATTTCAGACAGTAGTTCATAATTGTCTTTTTCTTCTCTCATTGCAAAATACATTACTTTTTGTAAGTGTAAATTGCTAACTGATAGATTATTTTCGTAAGCTACAGCAAGTATGTGATTTGCAAAATTTCTCATAGTCATAATAGTTCCTATCATTTTTCTTTATTGTATTGATATAACCATAGTGCGAATCGAACGCACTCCAAAGCCCACCAGGAATGGTTTGTTTAAAATAATTGAAAATTTAATTGGGATCGCCTAAGTGTGACCTTAAACTCGGCACGTACTTATATTTTTACACATACCTCCCAATTCCTTTATTTGCTGCTGAATGATACTCATTTACTTGATTTATTTGAATATATCATAATTTCTAGCAACTCCTTTATTTGCAGCCGAATGATGCATTTGAAATTCTTCTATCACGTAATTCGAATACAGATTCTTTATTTCAGCTGCATTATCGTACGTAATTATCCAATTTTTATTTACCATCCATTTTTCTATCGTATCATGCAAAGTGATATGATCAGTTTCTGTAAAAAATTCAGGGTATAATGATTTACCTTTATGGTAATAAGGTGGGTCAAAAGAATGTGAATGAATTATCAACTTTCGGAACAACTGTCGTAACGAAGTCATTTTACATCCATATTATATAATTCGATTCGATTTCTCATTTCACCAATAAAGCTTTGATTTTCTGGGTAATCTTATCTTTATTGAACCGACAATCTAGCTTATAATTACCATCTTGTTTTTAATCTGCCTATAACACCAGCGTTCAGAATTCCTGAACGATTGGTTCTATTTAAATATAACATAGAAAAAAACCTAATTTCAAAAGGTTAAGTTCATTTTCTTTATTTTTAAAAATAGTTTTGTGTTTATGCCAATTTTCTATTGTAATAGGCTCATTTTTAATAAGTTCTATTAGTTCATCAGTATGGTTCAAAAACAGAGTACCAAAAATGCATAAAACAGATTTATCGTAATCGTTAATTATGATTTTCTCTACTTCATTGTTATGAAGTAACCTGATAGGTAAACTGGCACCACCTACGAACGGTTCTATGTAGATGGTTGGATTATAAGGTTTTAGAATATCTAAAACCTTATTGTAAATCTTATTTTTACCACCAGGGTATCTTAGTGGGCTTAAATTAGTCATGTTAATATCCACTCACAACATCTTTAAAATTAACAACAGCACTGTGATTACAAGTTGCGTTCTTTAATTTCTTAATAATAGATGGTAAATCTTTTGGGTTAACACGTTCTAACTTACATTCATAATCATTTGTGAAGTCTAATGAATCAAGGTCTTCAAGTTGAACGTGTACATTAAATTTGAAACCATCTAGTGTAACTTCGTAATCTTCTGAAACATCGTCGATTTGTTCGTACATAGCGTGGAATTTCACGTTAAGGTAATTATCTTCTGTGAACACATCGTGCTTCAGTTCTTTGATATGCATGTCCATTAGAGTTAGTAGGAATTGTTTCCGTATCAAAGTAAATAACTGAGCCAGATGTAACATAAGCCTCTTCTATTTTAATCTTACTAACTAGTCTTGTGATAATTTTATAACGTTCGGTATATTTATCTGGGTTATTTAACATATCGTCAAATATTGCTAAACTGCCTTCAACGTTATTACAATCAATGTCATGTTTATAATATTTAAGACCGTTATTCAGAGTGTATTCTCTAATAGATAATGTGTTATTATATGGGTTGTGGTGAATTTTCGAAACTAAGTGCTGGGAGCACTTCTTGTACTTTTCTTAGTTTTACAGCAACTACTTCAAGTATTTCATCAAGTTTTTGATTGGTTGGTTAATTTTTCGTTGATTTCTTCTAGTTCTTGTTCAAGTTCAAGTTTTTCTTCTTTTTAGGTAATCCATATTATTTTTTTCCTTTCTTATAAAAATAAACAATCACGGCACATCCTCATGGATGAAACCGTGATTTTTGCATAACTAACGATAATATGTTGTTTCATTTCACCGCATGGTGATATATTAATTATAGCATATTTGTGTTAAAATTTCTATTCATCTTCTTCGAAGTCGTCGTAACATGGTGGATTAGATAGAACATATTCCTCTGAACAATTGATTGTTTTCAGTAATGCCTTCCATATCCCAAGAGATACAGTACTCTTGGTCCACCTCATCCATACGATTTCTCCGTAATCAGGATAATCGTGACCAAAAGAAACCTTCATCTGTTAGGAAATCACCGTAGTAGATTTTTCTCACCATTACAGTCGATTTTACCAGTGAATGGTTTTTAATTCGTATTCACCTTCAGAGTATTGTGTTCCGTCGCTTCCGATGATTGTTCCAGTAGCGTGGTAAATTCTTGTAACATCTAAGATTTCACCTGTTTTTAATATTTTTGAATTTAGGTGGTGTTGTTAGTATATCGTACATGATTTTTACATCCTTTCGTATTTTTGAAATGAATTCGTAGATAAATTCTTCAAAATCCCAATATACAGAGCATATCAAGATCTTCTAATTGCTCTTTAGTGTGCTCAGGATTATCTAGAATATATTTCAAATCATCTTTGATTTTTCGTCTTTTGTTGTTTCATATTCTTCTTTAGCTTTTTCCATGAATTCATCGAAGTTTTTCTAAAAACATATTCGCTATCATAAGGATCATCATGAACTTCAAGTAATCTACAATTTTTAGCATTGTAACTCATCGAATTTTCTGAACAAGTATCAAAGTTAGATTTTCCGTTTTTTTGTATGTTGTTACATATTCACCTTCTGCTAAAAAAATCCTTGTCCGCTTTCATAATCTATGATGTCAAATTGTGCGATAAATTCTTTTTCTTTAAGTTTTTTCTTGTAATTTTGTTAATTTTTTTATTTTTTTAAACTTGCGATTAAATGGGAAACTGAAGAATCCTTCCATATTGTAATTGAAGTCCCAACGACCTGTACCATCGATACGAATTTTAAATTCATAAAAAGCCGTCTTCTATTTCTGTGATTTCACCTGAGGCTTCGTCGTTGGGGTATAGGTTTGTTTCATATTCGATTGTAAATTTTTCAGATGCTTTTTGTAATCTGATGAAGTCTAAAATGTTTTGTTTTGATTTTGCTCGTAAGTAGCATGTTCCAAATGCTGATGATATATTTGCCATAAATTTTTGTATCCTTTCTATTTTATCTTAAGTATTTTAATACGATTTTTCCATCTTGATATCTGAGAATTGATACTGTTCATCAGTCTAAATCTAATAAGATCATCTCGATCGACGTCTTCTTCTGTATCATAGATTTCGTAAAGATATGCGTTTTCTGTGATTGTATCAAAATGATAGTATAATCTATCATCTATGCATCCTAGTGCTAAATAATATGTATCATTATGCTTATGATAAATATTAGCATCTTCTATAAGGTCGTTAATATTATTCTTTACGAAAGCTTTTAGTTTTTGTAATTAGTATTTCTAATTTATTTGTTATAGATTCGATTGTTCTATTAAGTTGTGTCTGTAGCATTTCTCGTAATTCATCTTTTGATAAGTCTTTGATATCTTCCACTCGAAAAATCATAAATTTGAATTGTATAATCTAAAGACCATGCATCATCTATTAAAAATATGAGGATTTCCATATTCATCAAAATAAATTGATACGAAATATTCCATATCATGTGGGTCATTACGATATGAATATATTTCATCTAAAATATACTCGAAAATTATTTTTTTAAAAATTTATTTTTCCATTATTTTTCTCCTTTTTAGTATTATTGTATAATCATAGTACGAATCGAACGTACTCTAGGTCCACCAGGAATGATTTAATGATTATTTTTGTTAAATTTACTAACATTTCGTAGATTTCTTCTGGTGATTCTTTTGCGTTAATGTGATATTGATAATTTTTTTAAATAGATTTTTTTGCAGAATTATCACTTTTACTATATTGTTCAATAAGAATAATGTCTTCAATATTGAAACAAAGAGAGCCACCATAAACACTTTCTAATTTAATGAATTTCATAAAATTTTTCACCTCAATTTATTTCTTAACATCCCAGTTACAGCACAACATAGCGTCACGTTTTTAACTCGGTATTTTTCCATTTATTAAGTAACCAGCGAGTATCGAAACGCTTATTAGTAATAATTGCATATCCGTTAAGTGTTTTACGGATTTCAAAATCGATAGGTGTATCGTCTTTTCGCTCCGTGTTTTCGTAACAAGTCTTAACGTCTTCTACGAATTCTTTTTACAGATTCTTTGATATCTGCGTTCGGAATTGGATCGAAGTCGAATAACCATTTAAGGTTTTTCGAATCGTCAGCATTACCTTTTAATGCTGCAATTGATGCAACTTTTTGCGGTAAGCTTGATAGGTCGAACTCGCCATCAATCATTTTGTGTTGTAATGCTTTAAAAGTCTTAGAATTACTACGAGGATTAACAGACATATACATTCTGCACAATTCCCCAGTAACACCTTTTTCTACGAATGCTTTGAAGTCAGGTAGTAATTCAGCATATGATCTACTTGAGATAAACGAATTAGTTCGTTCTTTAAATCCGTTGATGCGCTTATTATCTTTGTTTCGACTTTTGAATAAAAATAACGTGAATTGTTTTATTTTCTTCCATAATTTGTACCTCCAGTTAGAATAAACATTGTTCCATAATGTACTTACCATCAAGGGTTCTGTAGTAACCCTATATCTGTGAAATGACCTTCTTCAATTTCATTAAAAACATAAAGGGGACAGTTCGTCGCAAATGTAAATATTGAAGTATTTTTTTCATCATATAACGAAATGTTCTCTTCAGAATCTTCTAGAATAAGTGCAATATCATTTTCAGTTAGGTTTTTCCGATAATTTGTTCAAAAAATTCATTTACGTATTTTTTTCCATAGCAATATCCTTTTCTATATTTAAGTCTCTGAAGGCTTTCGGAATGGAACATTCTGAATATTGCGTTCAGGATTAAAGACTTGATAGTATAAATTGCCATTCTTTCTGAATGATAGGTACTGAGTCCAATAATTTAACAGCCAAATGTCGTTTCGTGATGTAATTTACGTTTGAGTCGAAAATTTGATACTGATAAGATGTGTTATGAGCATTAGTTAATAGATATTCACACTTATCATTAAAAACTAACATAATATCGCTCGATCTATCTGCGTTTGCTATATCTTCGATAATCGTTTCAAGATTATCAACAACAACTTGGAGTATATTTTTTTGTCTAAATAAGTTAAATCAGCATGGAGTTTATTTAGTCCATGCGTGATTTTATTAGCAATAAATTTTTCGTAAATCATTTTTGTGAAATCTGATAATTTAGATGGAATGAAATCGAAAAATTTGGTATTTATAAGGTGAACCATCAGATGTATCAATTTTATATTTTAAAGTAGTACCTTCATCGAATACGTGCAAGTAATAGATGTCGGTGCTATTTGTTTTAGATAGTTCGTAGATTTCTTCTACGATTGTTGTTATATTTTCTCTAAGCATTTTTCCGTAAAGTTAAATTTATTTAATATTATCTAAATTAATTAAAATAATATCTAAATAAGTAACTATTCCTTTTCTTTTATTATTTCAAATAAAATAGCGTTACGGTTACTATATACTAAGTTTCGAAGTTATAATTATTTCTGGACAATAACTACAACCAAAACTACTAAAGTTTAAAAACCTTGATTTCACATAACTTCGTATCTAGTCTACATCATGTATCATAGGTCTAAATATTATTAGTCAAGGTTGTAAAAAACGTCTAGCTATAACATAACTTGCTGCACTATGTATAGTGAGTTTCATGTTGTAACAATATTTATTTGATGCTATTTTTTTGATGTGTTATAAGGATTGATTAGTGATAATGCCACACCACATTTATTACATCTCGTTTCTAAAAAAATCTTCTAAATTTAGAAAAACTTTAGAGTATTAATCATTCTATTATAATGTTTTACGTTCTGTCTTTTTAGACTTACGTTTATTCAATGATTTTAAATCTTCTATAACAATATCTTTTCCTGAGTATATAGCGAGGTCAACTAAGTCTTTTTACAAGATGTAACATTGAATTCTTAGTTACACCAGCTGTTCCTTTTATGAATATAGTTCATTCGGTCTATGTTCAACAGTTTTCCATTTTTCATCAATTTCACTAACAGTTATAAAGCCTTTATTGAAATCAACGCCTAAAACACCATATGAATATCTTGTTTTAAGTTCTGAACCCGTTCTGTACATTATTTGTAAATGCAGTAGTTCACCTTTTTAATTAATCTAAAAGATAATGGATTAGACTTAGGCGAATTAAGTGTTTTCAGTATTTCTTTTTAGTAATATTATCTTTTATAATAAATTCACCATAGATATATTTAGAATCGTTAATATATTGATTTTCTAATCTAATCTTGTACGTAAATTTATTATATTTCTTATTATAGAATAATTTAAATTGTTGGTTACCCTAAATGCTCATATTTAGAGCCAATATAACTAATTTAGTTATCTCTTTTTGAAGAAATAATTCTTTATTTTGTTTTAATAGTTTTTCGTACCAAAAGTTAACATAGGTTTCGGACCATTGTTTTTTAAGCTGGATAAGACGATTTTTCTTCATTTCCAGCCAAAAACAACTTGGTTTTCTGTCGTTTAACCCTATATTTCTTAGTTTTAGAATTATTGATTATTTTCTTTGTTTTAGCTATTTTTTTCTGATATCTTAGTTATCTTGGTATCATATGTAGAGTACAGATATTCACCAATCGTGATAGATGATTTCAAAATATTCTTAGCTGTTGTAAAACAGCTTTTTGCGAACTCTGTTGGTTAAACCATAGTCTTGTTTCAACCTAGTTCGATATTTTGTAGGATCCTCCCCGTTCAGACCATTCTTAAGATGGTGAATAGTCTGACGAACTAAAAATGAAAAATTTAGGTGTTATATCTTCGAAATAATTGTATAAACTAGCATTTTTATCAGGGTGGAGTAGACAATTAGTTACTATTGTTACTTCTGTTTTGTTCATTCTCTAACTCTCTTGTAAATTTATTTATAATATGTTTTTTTGTTCATTATTTAGTTTTGATGATAAATCAGTAACAAGTTGGATTAAATCAGTAACTAGTTCTTCTTCAATTGTGTTATTCTGTTGGTTTATAATTTCAATTTCAACACCATAGCGTTTGAATATAGATTGAAGGAGTTCAAAACTAAATCGTATAAGTCTGTCCTTATACATAATAAATACCTTGTTTACTCGTCCTGAAATGACCATATCAACTAAATCGTTTAATGATGTATTATTGTAGTTTATACCCGAACCAATACTTTTAATTATTTCAAAAGGTTTACCTTTTGTAATTAAATAGCTTTCCATTAAAGTATATTGTCGTTCTAAATCGTCAAGCTGCTTTTTCGAAGATACACGAACGTATCCAACATTAATTTTATTAGTATTGTTCTTTTACCAATCAGTTCAAAGAGTTGTGATTCAGTATATCGCCTGTGTCCACCACTAGAAGTATAAGCTGGTTTAAGCTTATTTTTCTTTATCATATCTTCTTAACGTGGATTTTTGAAATACCTGACAACTCTGCAGAATTGAGCTATAGAGTAATGTTTTTTTCCATTTTACAATTATTTCCTTTATGTTTTTTTATAAGTATATTATATCATAAAAAGTTATTTTTTGTAAATAATTATGGATAAGTTTAATTAATTATTCTCTAACTGTTTTAAAAACCACCTTATTATCTATATGATTTTACATCATCAGCGAATTCTCTGAAGTATTCCTCATCTTCATCTAGCATTTCTAGGAATTCTCTTGCTGTGTAGTGCGAACCTTTATCCCAAAAGTTCGTTGAATTCTTCATCTGCATCGAATTTGTAACAACGTTCGATAATTTTATCATCAATTAGGTCCAGTAAGTCAGTGATGTATTCTTCAAAATCAGTTTCTTCGTCATAATCAGGGAAATCAATTTCGACAAAAAGACAACTTTCTTTTGGTGCATTAATGTCGAAGTATACCCCAGTTGCTTCTTTATTTTCATTTAATAGTTTTGTGATTGATAGGTCACTATATTCAGTTCTGAAGAAACATTCTTGGATGTGTGAACCTAAGTCGTCAATTAATGTAGCAATATAGTTTTCAACTATAATGTAGATTAGTTGCTCACCGTTCATAGGGGTATAATCATCCAAAGCTGTCTCTGAGTTGTGGAACGTAATTGTTCCGTCTTTAATTTGTTCTAAAAATTTCGTGAAATGATTGGTTCATGTGTTTTTTCTTTCCTTTCTTGTGGTCCTTTACTTATTATTCTAGCGAAGTTTTCAAAGAAACGCTTTGCTTCTTTGTATTCACTTAAGGTTTTATTATATAGGAACGGTGAGTGATGCGTTACGAAGTGAGCATATTCTTCATCATCGTTATATTCAAGACAGTCATAAGCTGTTTTTGACTTTTAATTAATTCTAAGAAATTATCAATGTATTTTTGTAAAATCTGTTGTTTCAGTGTGTTCTGGGATTTTAATTTTAACAAGAAGCTTTATGTGTTTTGGTGATTCGATGTTGAATCTTAGTTCAACAGTGTTTACATTTTCTTTTTAATAAATCTTCCAATGTTAATTTACGTCCGTTTTTCGGTTTGCAAAAAACGAATGTCGTGAACATACTTATTGAGGCTACAAATAAGTACGGTAAGTAAACCGTAACTACAATTGGGATAAGTTGTGATAGATTTTTTTGGGTCATATATTTGTACTATACCGCTCAAATAAGGAATTATAGGTTTTTCGTACTTAATTTGATCCATAATTTGACTAAATGTTTGTTTCATGGTTTGTATTCTCCTTTCTTATTTTTTTCAGGACCATATGTTCTTAGGTTTTTTTAGCAAAAATTATTAAAAAAATTTTCATCTTCTACTAATCCGTCTAATACAAGACCAGGTGTACAATGTGAATAATATTGTTGCATGTTTTGGGATTTTCTTTCAGCATCAAATTCTTCGCAACGTGCGATAATATCATCGTTAATAAGATTTAGAAGTCCAATAATATATTCTGTGTAATCTGTAGTTTCATCATATTCAGGAATACTTAAATCGATAAAAATATCATTTCTATTAGGTGCATAAATATTGAAATAAAATGAATCTGATTCAACACCTTCTTTTAATAATTCATCAAGTGACATATGATGAATATCAGTACGAAAATGAAGAATATCAGAATTAGCACCTAAATCTTTGATTAATTCAGTTACATAATTGTAAATAATAACACAAGTTAATTGGTTCATAGTCATTTTTCCTTTCTTATTTGATCACATCAAGAAATCTTAGGGGTTATTCTGATAAAATCTCTTGATAGTTCTAATGAGTCTGACATATAGTTTATGAAATTATTAGCATTAATATCTTCATAATTATCAAAATTATTAATAGTTTTATATTTGTCTAAATATAGTTCGATTAATTTGTTAGGTAGTATTAGATTACGAGTTAGATAGCTAATGGCTCTGTAAGCCATATCATTTAATTCACCATCATGTCCTAATATCTTTTTACAAATATCAAAAGCGTGCCCATATCTATTTTTGGTCAGTATCTAAGTTAACTGAATAGTAGGTTGCAAGTTTTTCTAATGGGATTTTATAATCATCATCTAGCTCAAGTTCAAGGAAATCTTGGTTGTTTATGCATTCTATTACGACTGGATTGTATTTGTATAGTTCTTTAATTCTCATCTGGTTTCACCTCAAGTAATTTTTTTCCATAAACAGTTGGTTTAGGAATATTTTTATTAGATTCTGCAATGGATTTTATCTCATCGTCAGTTAACTTTTCATCATAGATATATGGTTCAAGTTTTTCAATAGGTTTTTCAATTATCTCAAATGGACTCATGCAGTATAAGTCAGCGAGCTTATCGATTAGTCCGAATGATATGTTCTGAATATCATCTGATTCGATATTGTTGTAATTTTGTTCTGACAGTTCTAAGTATGTTGCAACTTGAATAGGCTGCAACTTAGATTTTACTCTTAGTTCTTTTAATTTTTCCATAATTTTTTTAGTATCCTTTCTTATAGTATAAATTCCTGTAGCACGAATCGAACGTACTCTATGTCCACCAGAAACAGGACAGTTAATTTTAATTAATCATTTTCTTTTCTTTTTGTTATATTTTTCATTCTTCTATTAATCCAGCTTTTTCGCAGATTACGTTTAACTTGGCTGTAGTTTTTATAAACATATAGGAATTGTTTTGTTGTGAATTCTTCATGTTTTTCCGATAACTTCTTCTACGTCTTTATTTGTAACCTCCACATCGTCTTTAAAAAGCGTAAAAAAATATAGATCCTCAAGCCCGCTTACAATTTTTCTTGTTTTCCTTCATCCATTTCATAATAATTAAGTGCTGTTTATTTATTTTGTCTTTTTCTTCTTTTGACTTGCTTTTGTAAGCCCAATCTTTATGTGCTGCTTGTCTCGTTTTATAACTGTAACCATTTGCATCATCCAGAATTTCACCTGTTTCCTCATCGACGATAACATAACGTGGTTCGTAGTGTTTAGATAATTTAGCACTTTTTAGCGACGATGTAATTTGCCATAAATTCGTTCTCCTTTCAGTTTATCTGCAAATTCTTTAAAGAATAATTCATCTTCATTTAGAATTTCAAGAAATTTACGAGCTGTAAATCTTGAAAAATTTATCCCATAATTGGTTGAATTCCTTATCTATATTAAAATCATGACAACGATCGACAATTCTATCGTCAATTAACGTAAATAAGTCATTGATGTATTCTTCAAAGTCTGTGTTACCATTATGTTGTGGGAAAATCTATTTCAACCATTATACCACTACAGCGCGGACCAGCAATATCAAAAATAAAATCCAGTAGATTTAATATTATTTTTTTAAGCAGTCTTTCTATTGGTGTATCGTCGTTATTATTAGTTCTAAAGTCTAAATCATTTTACGTATCCGTCAAATTCTTCAATTGTGAAATATGTATAATTTTTCAACAGCAATATAGATTAGTTGATCAATATTTTTCTGGTGAGTATTCTTCAAATAATCTATCTGAATAAGGGAATTTGATTTCTTTATTTTTAATTTGTTCTGTAATTTTTTAAATGATTGTTTCATTTGTTAGTATCCTTTCTTATAGTATGAATTCCTGTAGCATGAACCGAACGTGCTCTAAGTTCACCAGAAACAGGATAGTTGTTTTATTTATATTTTGCTAAGAAGTCTTCTTTAGCTACTTGTAAATCTTTACCAACTTGTTCGAAAATCACGGGCAATTGTTTTTTTGCATCTTGTTCAAAGGCTTTTTTTATCATCTTTGGGTAATTTGTATTCAGGGTGGTTTTGGGAATGAAAAGAGTTGTAACATGTGTTCAAATATATTGTTAATCATTGTTTTCACCTAAATCTTTTTAATGTTAATTTTTTTCTTCAATTTTTGTGTTCTTAGATTTTTAATAACATCTTTGATTTCGTTAATAGTCGTTTCAGTTTCTTTTGCTGCTAATTTTTCGCATAATATTTTTCGTTTTCTTTTCAAATAATCATTGTTCTGTTATCACTAAGAAATGTTTTATTTTCCTTTAAATCATATTTCAAAAAAATTTTATTACCACCTTCAAATATTAAGATATTATAATATTTATTTAATGATTCTAAATTGTTATATTGTGGCTTAATGTAATAAGTTAATAGTGCTGCCAGTAATGGTAAGACGATACATGATATATTGAATATGAAATTTGCTCTTGGTTTTTCTTCTGCAATTTTATCAATTTTGAAAATTTCGGAAATTATACTAAGGATTATTATTGGTATAGAAATTGCAATAAGATAGAGAAGCCAATTAGGGTGCTGTGAAACTTTTAATTATAAATTGTTCTAAATTACTCATAATTTTCACCTTTTAAATAGCCAAATCGAATTTCAATTGCGGTATATTATATTCGTAGTCAACTAATTCAAAAATCCTCTGGTTTAATATCATAAAAAGTTAGTTTTAGGTTTACAATTCAAAAACTAATTTTGGATTACATTTTTACCTTCTCTTGATAATAATTCTTTTGCTTGTTCGAACTGATTGTCGTAAATATGCAGGGTTGTTAACAAAGTAACAGAATTTACCTACTTCCCAACCGAAATGACACGCAATCATCATTTGCAGTGCTACATATTGCATTGAGTTAATGTGATGTGCTACAAGTATATCATTACTTCTTTGTGTTAATGTGCAATCCAAATACATAGTATTATCTACTTTACGCACATCGAACATAACATTATATGCACATGGTAATAAACCATTAGTTTCTTCGAATGGTTTATAATCCCATAAGGAAATAACATTTCTTCTATTCCAAGGGTTTTTAGTAAGTCCTTCTAAGATTTTATCTACAATTTTATGTTCTTTAACTACTGCACCGTATCGCTTGCCGATTGTTCCAGTGTTTTCAACTTCCCATGGTCGCCAGTATTTTTACGTTGTATTTATCTTCTAAAATACTAAGTTCATTACTTTGATCTTGATAAATCCAAAAAATTTCTTTAACGGCTGATTTAATAGGAATTTGTCTAAGTGTTGTGATAGGAAATTCACCCTTTGATAAATCATAAGTATCACATACTTGTGTTACGTATTTAGAGTTAGCTTTTTCTCCGTTACTATAAACAGGGCGAGCATCACCACTCATGACACCGTTGGTTAATATGTTTTCTATATTTCTTTTTAAAAAATTTCGTCTGCTTTGGTCATGTTCTTTCTTTAAAAATTGATATCGTTCAACCTTACTAATAGCTAGTGCTACAGGTATGATTGCTTTTTTTGATAGTTTACGAATAATAATTCTTTTTATCGAATCTGTTATAATTTTTATTTTCAAAAACCTTCTTCGCGAATAATTTGTTTTATAAGCTTGTCTCGTAAGTCATCTGGAAGCAGTAGACTCGTCGCATGTTGCTTACCAAGAAAGCTTTCAAGAAATACATTTAAACCTGTAAGTTCATCATTTTTTTATATTTTGTCGGTTTTCGATAATGTTTTTTTACAAATTCATACGCAATTAAAAATCGCTTCATATCCTCATTGTTGCAACTATTGATAATTATATCATTACCTTCAACTTTACTTTGGTGTCGATACATGGGTTCTTCTTTTGACCTCAAATGATGTAAATTCTTTTATGAATTTTTCGTATATCAACATATTCACCATCTGTTACTTCAAAAATTTGAAATATTTATGTTATTTTCTTTTTAGTTGCTCTAATACGGCTGGGTTTACTATGTCTATATATTTCATATTTGTACCTTGTAAATTTTTAAAAATATTGATTGGATTGTAAATTTTTTTAATAGTTCTTTTTTTGTTCAATGAATTTTTCCATGATATTTAATTTGATTCGATGGTGTAATCAAATCTGGATTTATGCGATATATAATTGGGTATTTTAGTGCGTTTTATACTTTGGCAAACATATTCAACTTTCATATCATCTGATAAGATTGGTTTCATGATATTTTGGTTTAATTTTGTCAAAATCATCGGACAGGTATAACATATAATTTAGTCCACCTTTCTTTAATGTCTATCTGAGATAACGATATATCCATTTTTCTGTTACGAGTACGTTATCGGCATTTAAGATTAAATCTTTTAAATATTCTATATTGAATATCTTTTTATAATCAAATGTATCATCATCGTCTGTTTGTAAACGACCTTCTAGATTAATCGGAAGATAATCAAGTTCATCTTCCAATAATGCATCCACTGAATTATAAACAGAAATATCATAATCTGTGACGAATGTACCCAGAATTTTCTTTTGAAGTTCGATGAAATCACCGAATGTTAGTTCTGTTTGTTTAAAACCTTTGCAGAGCATTTATGATTATATCAACATCTGGGTAATCATCATTATATTCATGAAGATTGAAATTGATTTTATTTTTCTTTATCACGTATTTCAATTGTCTTAAATTCTTTTTTTCATACCAGGGTTTTTTTATTTATTTTTTTCTTCAAGTTGTTCGATTAATGCATCGTAGTTTCTTTCCGATCTAACAACTCGTGTTTTTCCGTCTGTTGCAATAAATTTAAATGATATCATAATTTTATATCCTTTCTATAATGTCGTCAATAAACGTGTCGTAATTTGTGTAAACAGTGTCGTCTAACTTTGATAATGTTTTACGAAGTTTTTCGTTGTCCTCTAATAATTCTTGAGGTAGTTCAGAATCTTTTGCATCTTGTTTTAAATTCTTCTAAATTTTTTCTAATGCGTATTTTCTATCAATTGCCCAATCATAATATTTGAATTTCATTAGATTTTTGCATTATATTCATAAAATACTTCTTCAAGTGTTGTAAGTTTGTGCTCATGATTGTAACTTTCGATTTTATATACAGAATTATCAATATAAGCTGCCCCTGCTTCAAAAATCAATAATATCAAAAATAGCTTCTAGTTTTACAGTTTCTAGTCTATCTCTGATCGAATTAATAGTTTCATTTTTATATTCTTCTGTAAGTGGCTGTTCAAAGAACGATTTAATATTACGTTTAAAAACACCAATATCCTGTACCTTCGACGCGTAATTCTACTTTATAATTGTCTTTTGTCTTTTTGTGATAAGTGGCTCTAATGTGTTAAAAACTTGTTCTTTATTGACAGGTCCAAAGTTAAATACGTCAAGTAATGTTGTGTTGTATTCTGTATCTTTGTCTGATAATCTTTGTAAGTAAACGAAGTCTTTTAAGTCTTCTTTTATGTTCTGTGAAATCATTACTGTTCCAAACGCTGCTGATTGATTTGCCATAATTTTTTTGTATCCTTTCTTGTTTTATTAATTTTTGTAGCACGAGTTGAACGTGCTTAAAACCCACTGAGGGCAGATTATTTTGTTTTAATTGTGATTGATCTTTCGTAATCTTCGTAACCGCAATGTCTATCATAGATATCATAACATTCTACCTCAGATTTATCTCTAGATTCTAATTCTTTTTCAAGGTAGAGTGCATTATCTAAGATGAATGCATTACAGTCCTTACAACAAATTACGATTTCGTCTGTACTATAATTGTAAAATCTTGAGAGTATGTACTATATACTTCCCAAGTTCCGCCAACTTGATTACCAAAAGTATGAACAATAAGTTTCACCAATTTCTTTTAAATATTTCTTGAAATCTACTGAGATTTCAATATTCCTAGGGTTTAAGTCTGGGTTTTCTTCTAGCATATATTCGATGATTTGTTCATCAGCACCTTCATTTAACCAGATAGTTTCATATAATCCTGAGAAAAATACCAAGTTCAGTTAAAATTGATAAGTAGGGTGTTACCTTCTTTCATAAATTTACTGTTATGCGGGATATCGATATCTTCAATTGGTGTTTCTAGTGCTTCATTATCATGGAATTCTGAACCACATGAATAGATTTCTACCGTCAAAACCATGAAATTCCCAGGTTTTGAATAGTTCTTTTATACCCCCATGTGGGTCTTCTTTTTGTAATTCATCTAATGAATTTATAAAATCATCTAGTGAATATCCATGTTCCATAAAGCCATTCGTACTGATATTTTTTTCGTATGATGTTAAAGTTTTCATTTTTGTATCCTTTCTAAGATTAATCTGTGTAATTGAAAAATTTAATTGGAATCGCTCGTAGTAAATTTACGAACTCAGCTGTTTACCCCCTAATTCTTTTCTTAATCTTCGTCTGATAGTTCTTTTTAACAGTTCTTATTATTAGTCGAACAGTGCCGATTGCAATAGAATATTTTTTTCCGAAAGTTCTTTATGAGTCATTCCGTTTTAGAAAAATCTTCGTACAGAAGTTTATTTCTTTTTCGTTTCGGCTTTTCGCTTATCTGAATGGAAATTATATTCTTTTAGAATATTGTTAATCCAAGTTTTTGCTTTATTTTTGGATTTAAGTTCAGGGAAATCAAATCCGTAGAAATCACAAATATCTTTAATGAAATTAAGCTGATTTTCAGTTGGTGGCTCAACTGACTTTTTCGGTAATTCAGATTGTAATCTATCGGTAAATTCAGTAGTGCCATTATTTAGTACAAGTTTGCAGTTAAGATTATCCAATGTGTCAATAACTTTCTTTACAAATTGTGGTGATAATAGATATTTCGGATTATCGCCGTATGTTGTGAAATCACTGTCGATTTCAACGACTTCTAGGTTATAAGAACTAGGATTATCGATGGGTGTGTGGAATGAACGATCTGTTAGTTCGTAATAAAGGAAATATAAGTATTTCTTAGTATCTAATTCATAGTCGTAAAACCACACTTCATCATCTAGTTCATAATCGTAATAACAGTTTTCCCCAGACAATAGTTTTGTCTTTTCTGTTATGGTATTCTTTTTCATAAGAATAAACACGTTCTTTTCATAACCAACGAATTGCTTGTGGATGCACACGGGTTCTAAATATTTTAGAAATCGTTCTTTTAGTGCGTAAAATTCGTTCATTTTGGTATATTGCGAGTCAACTGCGATGTAAGAATGCCTATAACGACTTTTATATTCACGAGCCTTGTCACGATAGTTTTTAGCACGTTTGTTTTACTGAATATAAACAATCAGTGAACATTTCTTCTGTGATAATTCCGTTCTTAAGATTATCTTGATATTCTTTTTGGTGTTTTCATGACGCTACCTCCTAGTAAACTAATTCTTCTAAGTCTTCTAAATCCATTTGAGTTAGAAGTTCTTTATATTCAGTTTTAGATAGATTTCTTTCAGAAAGCTCACCAAGGATTCTACTTGCCATATAATAAACTTGTGATAACAAGAATCTTTCAGGATTTTCGAAAATAGCTTCGTGTTCCATTTCTAAAACATCACTTTCAATAAAAATCATCCCAAAACGCATGGATATAGTTGATGCTTTTTGTCTATTGAAAGTTAGGGTTCCATTAGTAAGATATGCGTCTAATACATTATCTGATGATAACTCTAAATCAGAATTTTCGTTCTCATCACTGCCATTCTAATATGTGGTCGACGGTAAATTCAACTAATGTACGTTGCTCATATGGTTTATAATATTCTGTGCTTGTAATTAGATTAACAGCTTGGTTGATTAATAGTTCTTGCTTATTTAGATTGCGAGTTTTGTAGACAAATGCATTTTCTAATTGTCTACTAATAGTAAGTAAATCGTCTTGGGATAATTGGTTCCAAGGTTTATCTAAAAATTTGTTCTAGCAATTCTTCTTTAACATTATTAAATTCAATTTTTGTGGTCATGATTTTTGTATCCTTTCTTTTGTTTTTTTATTCCTATAGCAGAACTCGTCGTGCTCTATGCTCACCAGAGATAGGTTACTGTATAGTTAAATATGGTGTAAATTTATTTAGTATCTTGATATTGTTAGAGTAAAATACGGATTTAATTTACCCAGAATAACATAATCAGACATGTCAAAATAATCGTGTTTTATGTCTCGCATATGTTCATCAACAATAGCATTATATTTTTCAACCATAAGTAAACTGAATATGACGTTCCCATATACGAATAGTTTACGGTTTGATATGTTGCAGAAAAATAATGAACAGTAAGGGCTTCCTCTCGATTTAATAAATTATGCGAAAAGTTAAGACTTTTTTGAATAATGAACATAAGGGTCGTTTTTATTTATTTCAATGTTGTTTTTATAATGTCATTCCATACTGTTTCATCGATTGCTTTTTATTAGTCCATCTAAATCAGGTATAATGGTATCATTGAATAAGAATTCTTCTTCATCATAGACGTTAGCACCTAGGGATCTGATATACTTTATGAATGTTTCAAAAATAATCATAGTTTCCAAAATAGTTGGAACCAATATTCTTCGTTGGTTCTATTGTCCGTTAACGATAACATAAATCTAGTTGACATGACGTGCCTCCTTTATTTCTTTTGCTTTATCTAGTGCTAATTGTTTTATTAGATCTTCTATTTTTATTTTATATTTATTAGCTATTTTTTTGCAATTCTTGTAGTTCTTTTTGTTAAAACTAACTTCAATATTTCTCATAAATTGGGGCTCCTTATCTACGAATAATTATAGTTCTAGCTTTAGTGCGTTTTGCTCTATTGATTTTTACGAGTTTTATCTTTAGGATAGATTTCAACTTCGATAGATACTTCGTTGACGTTAGTGTCTTCATCAGTTGGAGTATCTTTTTTTCTTAAGTACTTCAGCTTTCCCGACAGCTTTTTGAGCTGAATTCAACAGCTGTTAATGCAGCTTTGTATCCATATTTTTGAGCATCATTTTTGATTTTTTTCAACATTGATTTTAGAGATTTTGTTATTTAATCTTTCTTTGATTGCAGTTACGTTCATTTAATTTTCCTCATTTCTTATTTTAGTTTTGTAAAACCTATTTTTTTCTTTTTTTGCTTCTAATAGCTCTCTACGATACATTTCGATATTTTTAATTTCGAAATAATCAAATTTAGTACTAAATTCTTGTGATAAAAGTAGGTTTAGCGTAATATTGTTTATCTTGTCTTAGATCGTATTTTACTTCGATTTCTCTACCTTTTGATTTGAAGACAATAGGTCTCAGTATCTACCTCATGGAGTTTCGTTACAACGTGAGCTGATACTGTATCGTCTTTTTAAATTGATTATTAATTTTAATGTATAGTTATTATTTTGTTCAATCAGATGAATACGTCTGTTATCGAAATTTAAGGTATGTATTTCTAGTTTAGAATCTTGAATTTTTTTCTTTAATTTCAAGATATTGGTTCTTGAATCTAATTAATTTACCTTGTAACGATATGATATCTGATAATTTATCTTTATAATTGTTAAGGTTGAAATCATGCATAATATGCAGTATAGCATTATCAGGCATTATATTAATTGAACATACTGTTAAGTCTTCTGATTGTACGATTTTTAGACCGTGTGGCTCTAAGTAAGACTTTGCTAATTCTTGATAAATCATTTCTTATAACATCTAATGATTTTAATTTTTTTGAAGGTTATGATTTATTAAATCAAGTTTTTGAGTAAAAGCTTCTTTTTCTTGTTTTAAATGTTCTTCTTGTATCATTATAAGTTCCTTTCATATATTGTTTTATACCATTTGAAGATGTCACGTTTTATTCTAGCTTGATTAATTTTTTTGATAATCATGAGCCATAAAGTCTGTGTATTTTTTTAACATTACGTAGAGATGTAGACCACGCGTCATATGTTATCATCTGACCGCGTGCGAACCTAGTTCTGCGTTTATTTTCAGTAAATACACCAAGTACTTTTACGACTTTCATTTTCGCAACACCATCTCGGTATAATCCATCAGGTACATTGACTAATGCATTTTTATACATATTTTTTTAACCATTTGGTAATTGGATTTTATTTCTGGTAATAAAAGCTGTGATATTTTATAAGGTATTTGGTATACTTTTTACCATTTAAGTCAATGGTTTTTATAAAAACATTAGTCTTCATACAAAACGATCTCCTTTCGGTAGTAATTTTAATCAGAATTTTTCCCGATATTTTTCTTAACTGCTGTCGACTCACAGAGTGAGTGGACTATCGTGAAAGTAAATATGATCACATATAATTTAATTATATCATGTATTAAGGACAAGTTAATGTCCTTAATCGTTAATCAGCTCTAAATATTGTCTTCTAATTGTTTCGTTAGATAATTCGTTATGACATGGATCTAACGAACGTAAATCACGTCTTGCTTCAATATAAGCAGTGTCGGTATTCATGACGTGTTCACTTAGAGTTTCGTCAGAAAAATCTTGAATATAAATAAATAACATCTTCTATTAGCTCTTTTTCATCTTCAGTTAGTTCAGAAATCCTGTTTAATCTTGTTAAAATTTTATAATTTTGAACTTGTTGTGAACCGACTTTAGGGTCGGACCCGAATGCCATGCTTCGAATTTTTCTGTAGAAAGTGGTTTATCATCTAATGCTAGTGTGTAAGCATGAGTTAGGTAAAGTATTGACTGAAGTCTTTTTAATGTTATATTAGGTTGTAGGTCAATAATATAGTTGAGTGAGTCCTTAATCTTCTTGTCCATGGTTTTCTTCGCTTGGTAAGACTATTTCATGATGATAAAACATCTTTGGAGTAGTGATTTCGTTAATGATGTCTCTGTAAATTATATCATCCTTAATTACTTTTGGCTGTTACTCGTAACTTCTTATTTCAACTAAGTCGGGGTAGTCTTCTAGTAATTTTTTTCTGGTTTAGTTCCTTTGTTAAGGTTATAGACAGTTATTGATTCTTCTTTACCAGTTGACATATCGATAATTTGACCGTTTGTTATTAATTCTTTAATATCGTTTACCGTATAAGTATGAATTAATTTACGTTTTAATTTAACGTAATCGTTGATTTCTAAAAGTGTGAATAGACCGTCTTTTTAAGGCTAATAGATGGTTTTCTAAGAATATCTGTGCTGCGAATGATACAATTGCGAATATTAAGCAAATTGCTGTCATTAACATAGGTATTTTATTGCTAATCTGCATTTAGGAAAAAAATAGTAGACCAAATGTAGTGGTAGTTATTTTTCCAATAGCTATTAAGAATTTTGTTTTTTTATAATGTTTTAATGATTGTTCCATTATTTCACCTCCGTTATTAATTTGATTAGTTCTAATTTTACTTTTAAATTTTGTTTTGAAAATTTTAGTAATTTTGGTTCAAGTTCGTCTAAAATATCTATGAACTCAACGTCTTCAATTAAGTCATCTCATCGGTATCAAGTATATAATACGGTGAGATGTTTACATATTTTTGAACCGAGTGTATCTGTAATTTCGATTGTTCGCCACTCATCCTTTGTTGAGAATGCGAATTTGTTTTTGTCAAGTAATTTTACGAATTTAATTTTTGTCCATAGTTTTTCCTTTCTAAGCTTGTACTATCAATATTTCTTTTTCAAAATCAATAGATAATGAATTAATAGCATCTAACCATTCTTTAATTTTTTTCTATGATATGGATTTTTTTAAGGTCTGGGTATGATATGATTTTACAAATTTCATTTTAAAACATCTTTTTATGTGTTGTAAAATTGCGCTATCAACTAAGTAATAAACGTTAAAAGCTTAGTTCGAATTTATTAGATTCATTATACAAAAGTTGATCTAAACTTGTTATATAAGGTAATTCCTTAAATAGTGGTTCAAGTATTGATTCGTGAATGTAGTCTGAAGTACTTCGGTTTTTATATTCTTTTTAAGTAGTTCAATATTTTGTTCAAGTTTATCTTTTGTTTCATCGTCGATATGATATGTTTTGAATTCACGCCCCTGTTCTTCAAATAACTTTTTCGTATTTGTTTTTAAACAATAGTTCATCAGCAAGAATGTAGTCTTTTATTGAGAAGTCAGGTATCAATTTTTGTTTTTATAAAAGCATTGTTAGCATGGTATTTTTTTCCTCTCCTTTTTATTGTTGGTATACCTATAGCACGAGTCGAACGTGCTCTAGCTGACCTGCAGATAGGTTGTTATTTTTCTAATTTCCATTGGAAATAGTATGAGTTAGTGATTTTATTGTTTTTGATTTTTGTGGAACATGGCGTATTTTTCTTTTTGATCAAAACAACATGGTAAACGAATTGTTGTTCGTAATTTCTATTAAAAGTAATCAACAATTTTTCAATATCTTTTATTAAGATATCCTGGAATGCTTTGTGAAAAACGTAGCTCTTACGATTAGTGGATTTTACGAAATCGACTAATGTGATTTTGTTAGCTAGTATGTTATCGTATTGTTCTACAAATGTGTCCATATCGTCGACTGATTCTTTTTGGATAGTTGCATTAATATGGATCATTCGTATTACCTTATAGTCTAATGTGATGCTGATTGTAAATAGTGCATCTTCATCGTCAAGGTCATAGTCAATATTATATAATCTTATGTTATTTCGTTTGAATATGCTTGGACCATCTGATACATTATATAATCTTATTTTGGTATATAATGTATGATAAATAGTATCAAGTTGGTCTTTTTGTAACATATAATATATTATTACTAAGGTGATCTAATGTTTTTCAAAGCTAAGTTCGTTATTTTCTTCTCGTTTCATTAGTTCAACGAAATCAACGTAGGTAATCAAATCTCTGTTCATCTTTATTCCTCCGGAGTTACCATTATTATTGAACCAGTTTCATCATCATAATAATAGTAATCTGGATCAAGGTGGTTCATCATATTTTGTGCAAGTTTAGGGTAATCTAAGCTTTCATAAATTTCTGGATACGTGGATTCAAGTTCTTTTTATGATGTCTGAAAGGTAGTCTCTCTCATTTCGTAACGAAGCCAATCACCAATCGTTTCAAATATCATGATTGGGTCATTTTGCCAAGATGTATATTTTGTAAAATGCTTGGTTAATCTTGTTGTAAGTTTTTTGATGATTTTTCTCTTAGTTTTTCTAAATTAATATATTGTTGCATGTTATTTTACCATCCGCAACTAGTTGTTAGTACAAATCCTGACAGTGGGTCGTAGTAGTGTGCACTTTCATCCCAAGAATTGATTAGTGCACTAGCTAGGCTTTCGTAATCAATATGTTCATAAAGGGATGGTGCGCCATTGTAATCAGGTGTGGTGAAGTAGAGTACCAGCCGTCTTCAACTTCGTATTTGGCAAAAATCTTCAGGTGAGTTGTATAGATAGATATCTTCTGTAGTCCAATCACCTTCAGGGTCGGACGCATACTCTAACAATCTTTTTTGTAGTATTTGGGGTACTTTTTGTAGTTCTATAAGTGATTTAAAATGTCTCGTAGTTGTACATATTGAGTAGTTTCCTTTCTTATTTTTGGTAAATTCACCAGCTGCAATTCTTTCATTTAAGTCTGATGGGATATAGTAATAGTCTGAAATAGATATTTTCAAATTTATCAGCAAACTCAATAGCGTTTTTCTAGTGAGTTTTCTAAATCTGAAAACGCAAAGTCTTCACATTTAATTGAAACTCTTTCAATGACCTCAAGATAATGCGGATATGAATTCGTCTGTAAATTTCTCCGAATTTGTTTTTAATTATATTTAAAATGTAGTTCGTAGAGCAATAGACAGCTTCTGTGTCAATTATAACTGTATTGATTCTACCTTTTAAATGGTTTGCAAAATTTCTGATTGCATAGTTTTTGGTATCCTTTCTTTATATATACTTATAGCAGAACTCTGTCATATTCTAAGCCCACCAAGGATAGGTTGGTATATAAAGTTTAATTAGGATTTGTGCTCGTAGTTTTAAATTTAAGAATAGCGGACTCATTGTACTGACCGAAATCTTCTTCAAGTGATAGAAGGCTATCATTAATTGGAACTTTGATAATAATGATTTCTTCATCTTTTTCCATATATAGATATTCTTCTTCGATATCTTCATCAAGTTCGTTGTTTAACATTTTCGATAAGGTTTTGCATACATTCATTGAAATATTCACTACGGTGAATAGTGCTCCGTTTAATATTTCTATTTTTGATTCGCCAGGAATGTCATCATCTAATAATTCATCAAATGTTGCGGTATCATCTACGATACGTTCTAGTGTTAGTGATAGTGTTACGGTAGCGTCGTTTCTAATTTAGTGGGATTTCAATATCTTCGTTTTTCGACTTCAATAACGTCTTGTCCAGTTCCGAAATCATACGTATCCCATGGGATACTGATTTCAACATCGTCGAATTTTGTGGTTCGACTCATAACCGACAATTACCCTCACTGTCAATTCTTGTACCTTTTCTTAAATAAAATAAGGGTATCATATACAAAAACCTTCATCAAGAGGGAATCCAACTACTAGTATAGTTTTGTCAAATGATGAACCTATTGGATCTTCTACGAAATCCCAATCTACATAATCATCATACAGGTTTTCAATATGAAGTACCGGATTGGAAATTCTGAATTTCCAGTATCCATAGTCTAAAGTATCGCCTTTTTAAATTTTTATCGAAAAATAAAGCTAATCTGTTCATTTGTTAATTTTAATTCCATAGTTTTTACCTCATTTTAATCAAATTCGTGCTCATCACAGCGTCTTTGTAACCATCATCGAATCCACGGTTGTATCTCAGATTCAGCATAAGTATTTTTCTAGGGTAGATGCTGATATCTTCGAATTCAAGTGAATGTTCTAGTTTATTTAGAAGGTCTTCAAAACCTGATTTAGTTATTTTTATATCGCCTGAACGCACGCCATCTTGGAGCGCGTTCATTATGAAAATCAAATTCGGGGTAAGGTGAATTTATTTCATAATATTTTAGAAAAATTGTTCATATTTTTCTCCTAGTTTTTAGCCCTGAGTAAAGTACTCGTTGATAGACTCTTAATTCTCGTACACATTCTTCAATATCGACTAAAGCGTCATGGTTAGAAGATTTATTTTCTTTAACCATTTGCCCAAAGTCTGAATTAATTGTTGAGAATGCACGTCTGATTGAACTAACATCTAGTACTGAATGATATAATTTAGCTGCTGATTTAGGTAAATATCTGCGTACAACTTCGTAATCAAATTGTACATTATTACCAGCAAGTAATACTTGGTAACCTTCACATTTATCTAAAACCCAACGTAATTCATTATCAATTTGCGCAACTGGTGTTGTTAGATTAGGGTTTCCTAATTTGTTCAAAAGTCCAGTTGAGGTATGCATATTCTTAACGTAATCATTCATTGAATTGTACAGATAATGTAGTTCATCTCTAGTATAAGCCACATAATAATTTTTGGCAACTAATTCTTTTGTGATTGTATGATCATATAATTTGAATGCAATTTGCAGCATTTTGTTATCTCGTGGTACTGAATTGCCGTCTTCATAGTTAAGACCAGTTGTTTCGAGTGTCTACGAATAGATATAATGTTTTTCTTCATTTTTCTCCTTTAATATTGTATTCGCATGGCAGTTGAGATTTCACTGACTTCATTATTTTCATTGATTTTCGATGCATAAGTATAACGACCAAGCATTAGAATTATTTAGAAAAATAAGCTTCAAATTCTACTCGATTATCTAAACCGACTGCATAATCAGTTATAATATCATCATTATAATCTAATAAAGTATTTATATCCAACTTGTGAAAACCGCATGATATATATTCGTCAATTAATTCTCTAAAAATTTGGAATATATTGTCTGTGGTCAAATAGATCTTTTTGTGAAATCATAGATAGTTTCGTTAGTGATTTCGCTCAGTAAATCATTAGCGAATAAATCGTACTTTGATTCTAATTCTAACTCACTGTCACGAATGGATGCGATATGTTCGTTAAATTTCATAGTAATTTTTCTCCTTATGTCCGATATCAACCGATAGTCGTTCCGACTATGTTAGTAGGTGAGTTAAAAATCAGAAACCATATTGGTTTCTGATTGTCTGAATAATTGAAATTGTATTTGGAATCGCTCGTAATAGATTACGAACTCGGCATACTAGTTGACATAAACCTCCCAAATGGACCGTCGTTTGTCCGCATTTACTTTTAAGCCAATCGGCGACTAGTCGCGAAATTGATAGTTAGTGCAGCTGAACTTACGAGAAGACTAGCTACCAACACATGATGTACTCATGTGATGATTCTTTAATTTTTAAACGATATTGTTAAGTCAAGTTTCTTTTAATGATTCAATATCGTAAGGTGATAATCTTTTACATTTATTAGGAAATTCAATATTTTTAGTGTCTAGTATTTCCAATGTATTTTTTTATCTAAGGTTATTATATTTGATGTTAATGTTTTTGTTGTTATGTAGGGGATTGAATCTAATCCATAAAGTACTGTGTCAACAGGGTGTTCTGATTTATTTTCTATTTTAATGATATATTCATTACCAAATGAACCCATTTGAATTTTCAGTATGTTATCTTTATTTTTAAATTGGTGTGGTTTTATGTATTTTTATATTCTTTATGGTCTACATATGTTTTAACACAAATGTATATACCAATGGCGAATAGAGTTAATGCTATAATGTTAATCAAATAAAGTCACCATCCTTAAGAATTATAATTCAGGCTCACTGTCTTTTTGAACTTGAGTCTTTTTGCTTCTTGGAATAATTCTCCAATACTCATTTTACTATATCTATCCTTATCACTTTCATGAATTTTTCTTTTTTTGAATGATAAGGTTGATATTTTCTAGAAGAGTTTCTTGTTTAGTAGTACATCAGCAACACGACCACGGTCTACTGGATCTTTTGGATTAAAATGGTTTTGAAGTCGGGTAGGGTTGTACTATATTTTTTTGATTCAGCAAATTCATTTATTTTATTAAATAATGAAATTACACCATTATGAGCACGAGTTCTTTTTCTGTCAAGCGCGTCGAATAATAACTCTTTATCCTGAGGCGAGCCATCGACTTCATTGATTTCATCTGTTTTCTTATCGAATTCATTTCTGTGTACGATATATTCAGGGATATAATTAAACCTGTCAGCCCAGTTGGCAAATTCAGCAGGATCGCTGTAGTTTAATTTTGTAATTTCAGTTAAGCATTTCTTTAAAAAGCTTGTGCGTCAAAACCATGAAGTTCTTCCATGTATTTTTTATAAGCTGATTCATAGTTGTCTTCACCCAGAGCAGGCAGTACGATATCATCGTACAACTCGTTTTGAAAGTCAACTGAATGTTTCATTTCAACTTGGATTTCATCAATGATACTCATATTAATTCACTCCTTTAACAGCATTTTTAGCCATAACCCTTGCTACGATTGCGAAATCACGTACTAATCTAGGGTAGTGACAATCTTCGAAAAGAGTGTATCCTAATTTTTGGGTTAACTGATTTTTGCAATTTGAACCATTTCATATTTAGGTGTTGGTGTTAAGCTGTATGCACTAAACACAACAGGGTTTAAGATACCTTTGGTATCAGATTTAATTGCTTAGTATTAATCTTGCATATAGTTTTTCTCCGTTTCTTTAGTTATTTTTGTTGTACTAAAAACACCCCACGAAAACGTGAGGTGTAAAGTGTAGCGTATTTATGTATTTACAACTTTTATTATATCATATTATCAGATTTTAGGCAAAAATTACTTTCTATTTTTGTAATAAGAAAAGGGGCTCCATTAGCTCTGCTAATATTTTTGATATTCATGTTTTTCTTCCACATAAGGTACTTCGATATTACGTCCGAAATATTCAGTTTTATAAAATATCCTGATAAAAGGACGTGTACCTTCGTTAAAAATGTGCTGTAGCATGCAGTTCACGAATCTCTGGATATAATAGTTTTAGTTCACCAAACATATTCGGCAATACTTTACGTATATAATCATCCATCTCGGATCTCATTAGTTTAGACCAAGATAGATATTGTTCTAATGTGCTTTTTCCATAGTTATTCTAATCCTTTCACATTAATCCTAACTAAAAAGGAGAGGTCGATATCGACACATCTCCTTTTAAAGTTAATTTGGTAAGCAAATGTCTATCGCTACGCTGTTGCGTAGTTAAGTTCTATACTTATCATATAATTTTGCTCTATCCAATAAATTTTTTTTTATATCTTCAGTGAGCTTCAGTTCATAACTCGTTGGTTTTTTTAAATCAAGTTTTGTTCTATCAACTTGGTTAGCATTTAAGCAGTATACATTTAAATAACCTGGTTTAAAAATTCTGTATTTCAACTAGTAATTTTTTTCACCGTGTAGCGAAACTCGCATATTATGTCCGCGTTTTACACCCTCAACGATTTGTTTACTAATATCGTCTAGTGATATATGCATTATATTTTCTATTTTTCCCATCTTTTTCCTTATTAATTTTTGTATAATCTAATTTATATAATATAAAATGATAACAGTGGTATCCAAATAATACCAGTTAGTCCAATCATAGGTCAGGTTTAGAAAAGATGTACATTTTAATATCATTATCCTCGACAACATAGCAATGATGTGAATCGCCGCTCATAATACTTTCGTATTCTAGTGCTGATTTTGATAATTCAGATTGCCTTTGGAAAATATCGATATAGTCGTGGTATATATAGTGTACGACTATCTACTGATATGATTTTATGATCTCAAATCAGAGTCTATTGTTTTGTAATCAAGTGTTGAACCACTTTCGATATTAGATAGTTCTGATATCAAGTGTAAAGGGTGGTTCTTCATATTTTATCTTTTCATTTCGTTTTATTTTAAATGTTTTACCAATATTAGCTCCAAAATCATCTGTTAAAAATGAGTTTAATTTATCATTTTTAATTTGATGATAAAGTTTAGTGCTAATAAATATCTATCATTTTTGATTTGAAATGGACTAATCCTTCATTGCGGATTGTATCTCGTAACAAATCTCTTGTTTCTGTTATTGAAACCAATTTACGTACAACTCCTTTCTTTTAACTATTTTTACATATAAAAATAATTATACCATAGTTGGGCTGCAAAATCTAGGTTGCATTTGAGCAAAAGAAAAACCACAGTTTTACGACTGTGGTTAATGGCTAGTGTAATAATATAAGCGCTCAAGATCCGCATTAAAGTTTTTGAATACTGAGTTGATTTGATGGATTGTATCTAAATCCTCAGGGTGTTTTTAGACCAGTGATTTTTAATTTAATTAAAAGAGGTAAGTTTATTTCATAAATTCTTGATTCGTTAGTTCTGAAATAATCCCTTATGTTATTTTTGAACCAATTGTCTAATTCGTAATTTTTGCCATCTTGCTAGCTCTGTGAAGTAACATTGAATTGTTCTACCACGAGTTCCCTCTTCGTAGTAACCATCGTGTGCTTCAACATATTCATCATTTAGAACCGCTTCAATTTTTGGGCTTTTTCAATATAAGATCTTAATCCCATCTCCTTTCTGTTATTATATTTTTCCAAAAAGAAAAACGCCAAAGTTGCATAACTTCTTTAGCGTTTTACACAATTATTTATTATAGTTTATTATCCTATTTTTGTCAATAAAAAAATAGTTCTGTTTTGTGAGTAACCTGATGTTACTATTGTGGAAAGTGTTTGTTGCTTAAATCGTTACCGCACAAAAACAAAACCTGGATACAAAAATTAAAGGTAGCTTGGTTCTCGCTACCTTTGAACAAGATAAAATGGACTTTTATGTTATTCAAAAATAGTGAAAAAAATTTTACTTCAGATACTTTTTCACCCCAGTTGTTAAATGAAATTAGTATTGTAGTATAGTTCTTAGGGACGTGGGCACCCAAAGTAAAATTGAGGTAATAAAATGTGGTGGGCATTAAATCGAGGTTCAGCGACTCGATACACACCCATGATAATAAAGATGGTGATTTGAAGTAATTATGTAGTTTTGTAATCATTATTAACGCCATCTCTATCAATTGAACCCAGAGTCATGCTCGACTGAGTTCTACGACTTGCCAGTTCGTACTTGTTCGGCGTGATCCCTCGCTAGATGGGACCGGTCGCTCGCATCGTTTTAAAAGACTCAGGTGGGATAGCGTCCGCAGTCGAGTCAGGCAAAGTTGTTATAAAATTATTATACCGTAAATGTGTTGAAATATCAAGTTTAAATTAGGTTTGTGTCTTTATATCCGTTCGACGGTGATTCACCGTAGATAGGGATATCATTTAAGTAAGTGAGATATTATTGCGTCCACTAGCGGGGCTACCACCATATGTATTAGATGGACTATATCCGTATGGGGTATTTGATTCGTAAAGTCCGTACTCATATTGTCTATCTTTTACAACAATATCTTTCTCAAGTCGGATTTCAAAACCACAACCAGAACCGTGTACACTATTGTATAAACCAAAAGCTGAACCAGCTTTTATGATAAACGGTTTATGATCATGGATTGCCATGATTGCATCCCAGTCGTCCGACTCCAGCGCAGCTGTTAGTTGAGTTCCTTCCAGGGTTGGTTCGTATTCAAATAGTTCTGAGTACACCCGGTTTAGAAATTCGTTTCCGAGTGGTTTTTTGTGATTTTCAAATACATCATATGGTTTATAACCTTGAGTTTCTAGTAACCAACCAAGTTCAGTCTCTAGTAGAGCTTCATTTAGTTCATCTACTGTTGTTTCATCATCTTCTAAATATGATTTATACTCATTCCATCTATACATTTTGCCATAATCATCGTCCCAGTTATCTCCGAAAATAATATGAAGGTCGTCTGGGTTGGAATTACCAAGTAATGTATCTATATTTGGGTCATAATCAACATTATCTCTGATTAAATCATCTAGTTCATCTTGAACATCATCAAAATCTAATTTTTCGTGATTCGGCATATTCTTTACTGATTTTATAAAAATACATCTGACGCTGAAAGCCAATCTTTTTCTTCTAAATACCAGTAAACTGCTGTATTTATAGACATATCAGGTTCTTTATTTTTAAGATTTTAGCCATGGTTTCTGAACTTAATTGGTCTCTGTAATCAAAAATATTCTGAATAAGTAATTTGCCCACTATGTTTAGTCCAAAGTTCATCACGAGTTTTTAAGTATTCTATAAAAATCTTGTTCGTTAATTGTGTTTGTCATAAGTTTTGTATCCTTTTCTGATTATTTTAGTATACCTATAGTATGAATCGAACACACTCTAAATCCACCAGGAATAGGTTGTTGTATAATTAATACTCAAGTTTTAACTTTTTGAAACTTAATATTTCAGACTCTTGTGCTATTTCACTTTCAAGCCTTTTTATGAATTGAGTTAAGTCCTCTGGTTTTATATTTTTGAATTCACCAGAAAAAAATATTCTTCACTTGTTTGAGATCCACGTGATCGATGCTCTACATTGTGTTGAATGTTTTTACAAAGTATATTTTTTGTTGGTGTTTTCCATGGGGATCATTTGTCTCATAGTTATGCGCAAATACAATGTTAATAGTATTGTTTTTCATTTATTGTTAATGTATGTTGTGAAATAAATGAAATATTTACTTCGTTTGAAACAAATGTAGTCTTTTTGTGTGTATTTAATTTCTTCAAATTAGAACCAACTTCGATGTTTATTCCAGGGTATGCTTCTGATAATTGTTTTATTATATTGCTTTTTAATGCTAATAGCTCAAAAATTTTCGAGTAGTGTTGTTAGGATGTAGTCAGCATCTTGAATAGTATCTAGATCTTCTATTTGATATATCGGAGCTGAGAGTTTATTTTCACCGTCTTTGATTTCAGTATATATTTCAATACAATAGTCTAGGGCTCTTTGGTCAACCGCGATAGTTATATTGATTTTATTAAATTTATCAATTAATTGTTCGATTTTTATTTTCGATTGATGATTTGATAGTATTATAATTTTCAGCAATAGCAATTTCTTGATCAAGTTTGTTTAATTCTTCGTGTAGCTTTTTGCTCTTTTTGTATAGCTGTTCCATAATTTGTCTCCTTTATGATATAAGTTAGCAACTCTGACAATAGCTAATTACCGGTTCATATTCAACAGCATCTTCGATAATATCGAGTAGGCTATCAACATTAGCATCAAAAATCTAGGTCATGTTCCATAGTAAATTTTTGCTATAAGATCTATGGATAGTTGTTTAAATTTAGATTCGCCTTTATCTTCTAGGTGATATCTAATAATCTCGTCGTTCGAGACGTGATTAGCATAACCTTGTTCTTGTCTTAGTTTTTCTATATTAATTTCATATGTAAAAACAGAAAAACTTCATTATAGTGAAGCTTTCCATTTTTATCTATACTGAATTTATTTGAATTCTTTAGGAATTCGATGAATTGATTTTTCATAATTATTCACCCATATTCACATTGGTAAAGATGAAATTAGCATTATGAGCACCATAGTCACATACTAGGGTATCTTCATGGTTATGGAATCGTTTATAATGTGACTCAACACTTGAATACTTTTTGATCCATTCGTTCATAGCATCAAATGCTTCGTCAAAAAGTACCAACTTCTGCGATAACATCTCTTTCAGTTCTATGATAGTCACGAACCTTAAGTATTACTTGGATTGGTTCTTGTTCATTAATTTTTGTACATAATTTTAATATCCTTTCTTATTTTAATAAGTTCTAAATAATTGAAAATTTAATTGGAATCGCCTAAGGTGTGAACCGAAGACTCGGCTGAATGCCTCCCAATCCTTTCTAATATATAATTTCTAATATATTTTGAACCAACTTGTCTAAAAACAAAAGTTGGAATAACTATCGGGTAACAACCGGCTCGAAGAGCGTTTATATCCATTCATAATTAAGTGCGTTCCTTAAGACATTACAGCAATCATTAGTTAGAACCAGATTGGTATAAAAACCCTAGTAAGTTCCGGTACAGCTTTTTGGTGCAATGTTTTTACATAACCCGGGGTATGTTTCTGTAACATATTGTGACTCGGCTGAGAATTTACCAATAGTTTTAACAATTAATGTTACATCTGTGTTTGAGTTATTATTTAACTCGATTCGAAGCGAAAGTGATTGTTCCAAATACTTACCATCATTTGATTTATATTTGTACGTTTTATGTTTTTCGTAAAAATCATCTGTAATTGTTTCTGCTGACTTAATATCGAATGGTATTTTGAATAGTTTTGCGATATTACTCTTTAAGATAATATCTTCTTTTTGTAATGTGTTTAATATGTTTTCGGTCATAATTTGTTGTCTCCAATGTATGAAAAATAAAGCTGTAGTCAAATTGACGTACAGCTTTTTGTTGCGTTATGTTATTCCAAGTCGAACTCATCATGCCCAAAATCAAGAATTAATTTACTGATAGGTGATAAGATCGTAAGTAGGAAAAATACGCCAAATTAATGATTTATTGAAACCTTTTCCTAGTCGGTTTAATAATCCAAATGCAAAACCATATTCCGACAAATGGGAAAAATACTAGCAGCATTACCCAACCGCTTCTGTAAAATGTTTTATAGTATAAAAACTATTGTAGAACGGAATTAATCCTTTTCCACGGTTCGATATTCATTTTACGGAAGATGAAATAGTTGGTAATTAGTTCTAGAGAAAACATTCCTAGGATAATCATTAATAATTGATAAAATACCTATAAAATCAGTTGTAGTATACATAGACACCACATTCTTTACTAAGAATTTTATAAGTTTATTATATAATATTGTTATATTTTTTTGCAAGATTTTATGTAATTCATCTTGCATTTTTTCGGACTTTTATAGAATTCGTCAAGCAATTTCTTACGCTTTTTGTTATCCAGTGCGAATAGATTTTGTCCATTTAATTGGATGAAACCAAAGCTGTCAATAAATTTATTGATGTGTTTTTGATGTAGTCGGACTATAGCTATAAGCTTCAAATACTCGTACGATCTTATAGTCTTTTGATTTCTAAAACTGGAGTATCATAACTGAATAATACATCAGTTTCTCCAGTTTCTACAAAATGGCAGTTATTGCATACAGTTCTTAATTTAGGTGTCATAGTTTTTCTCCTTTTGATTGTTAAATAGTAGGGTAGATAATATTCGATAATCTACCGTTTTCGACCATTAGTTTTAATTCTTTTAACTTATCGTTTTAAGTTAATTTTGAACAAAACTACCTGGTTATTTTCTTTTAATAATTTTTCAGGTACTACGTCCCCAATAGTTAGCTCGTGTAACTTAGATGTGAAACAAAAAAATCGATTAAGCTTGCGTTTTCACTATTTAAGTTATCAATAGTTTCAGCAATAGCTGTTTTGATTTTTTTGATTTTGATGGGTTTCCAAGAGACCATCTAAGTTCTTTTTAAGAGCTTTTTAGTTGTGAGGTACTGATATTGTTATAAGTTAGTAATTCTGAAATTGAATAATTCATTCTTTAAACCTCCGTGATTATATTGTAAAATTTCTAATAAGTCAATCGGTCACATTTTTGTGACCTGAATATTAATTGACAAAAAAACGTTTCGATAGGTTAAAAATTAGTAATATATGTATTTAAAGAAAGATGGTCATTAATGTTATGAGAAAAATTTATAATATCAACGTTATTTGGTCTTGGTTTAACATTAGGTATAACATCAGCTGCAAATGCTGGTAATACAATCTTCATTGCCGATACGCCTGGTCAAGAAACAATAGCATATTACGGATCAGATGTCGCACCAAGTGGTTCAATAACTAGTAATGGATATGTTTATACGTATACTGGCAAAACAGTAAGTATGAATGGTTTAACATCGTACTGGTATTCGGTTAAGAAAATCGAACAACCTGCTGTTCAATATACACCGCAAGTTACGTACCAACAACCAGTGCAGTACACTCAGCCTGTAGTGTATGAACAACCAGCAGCTACACCTGTGAAACAAGAGGTGAGTAGTGTTGTAACTGAGGTTAAAGCTGAAACTAAGACAGAAGAGAAAAAAACTGAAGAGGTAAAACCTGAGGTTAAAAAGGAAGAGAAGAAATCTGATGAACAGAAATCGGATAAAGAGAAGTTAGCGAAAAGAGATGTTAACACTGAGGCTAAACCAATAGTTCATGCAGAGGGTAATAAAAAAAATAACCAACCGAAACAATTACCTGAATCAGCAATTGTACGATATGGTTACTATTATATGGTTGGTTTAATTCTAATAATTATTGGATGCATGTTTGGTGCATATAAATTTATATATAAAAATAAAAAGACAGTCTAATATAGACTGTCTTTTTGTTTTTGAACATAAACGGGTGAACTTGCTTCGTTTCTATTTACTATTACTATGAAAAAATGCATTATTATCATCATCATTTTAGTTTACTATAATTCATTGTTTTTTTATTTATTTATAAGGAGGTGATGTAAATGTCTAACCAATAAAAACATTTTACATCTTAGTTCACTTGAAAGTTTAATTGGAGTCGCCTAAGATTTAATCCAAGACTTGGCTATTTACCTACCAATCCATTTTTATGTTTTCTTTTATTTCACCCATAACCCAAAAAGGAGGTGGGTTTGTTTATGTTCGTGGTAGGGTTGTACGGAATTGCACCGTACTTACACTAGTAACCCCATAAGGTGTGGTCGTAATTTGATTTGTCTTTTATCGCACGATAAGAATATCATATCATATATGACGGTGGTTTTCAAGAATAAATTCTATCCAACAATCTACGACCACAAAATAGTCTCATTTTTAAATCATCAATATGAGATATTTTCAGATTTACGGAACGACTTTCGGTACGCGGTAGCGTACAAAAAAATACACACCTACAATTGCAGGTGTGTGATAGGAGTTTCATGCCAAAAACTCTAATGTGTATTTTCAGATTAATTAATGAGTATAAGTGGCATACACTAAGCCAACAATATACCTAAAGGAGAAAAATCAACTGACGTATCTAATAAGAACAACATCTTTGTACGGTCTTTTGGTGCATAATTGACAGAGATCATATGTAAGAAATAACTGACCGTACGGGTGGGTTAATGAGCCACCAAAGGAAAAATACAATTACGCCTAGGTAATTAAAAAAATTATTTGGAATCGCTCAAAATGATTATTTCGAACTTGATATATTAGTTTAAAGCCAATATATCCCCCAAACTAAAACCAATTAGTTCATTATTTAGTCCTGTTGGACCAGTTAAACATCCGACGAAACTGTTGTTTCGTATTTTTATGTCAACTGAAATAAATTCATATCGAAAAATAGTTCATTTTTTTGAAAAATTTTGATATTTTTACCATAGTAAAAAAAGTTGGTATATTAATACAGATTTTTTTAATGAAATTCCCTATAAAAAAATAGGGCGAAGCCCCGCTGTAAAGTGTTGGTGTAATCAGGTTAAATAATTGTTCGTAATAGTCGAACTTAAAATTAATTTTAAGCTAAATGTTCGGATGTAACAGATAGCGATGTGAGTTTTTACCCTTGGTTGAGAAAAAAAGTCTCGGATTTAACACATTGACACAGGTTTTTAAGGGATTTTGGAGAACTAAAGTATTAAATATCTTTTTATTTCATAACAATTTTTGGAAAATGTGAGTAGGGTATGGAAATTAATCGCTTTCATGTTTTCATGGTTGTTGCAAATGTATTGTTAATAAGGTCTGATAAGGTGTTACTCAAAAATGAGTAAACTATAGTTTTAGTTTACATAATCGTACCGAATGTATAATTTTGGTTCAAAAATCATCATTTTTCGCATAACTTAATAATATATCACACTTAAGGTTTTTTGTCAATAGGTGTTTTTTGAAAACGAACTGCATTACGATTTTCAAGAATTTTAAAGAACGCTTAGAGTACGATGCGAGTAAGCGATTTTTTGAATGTATCAAAAACGTGTATCAAAAACTGATACATGGAAAAAAATCGTAAAATTGACCTTACGCCATGGTAGTGTAGGGCGGTAACGTTTTCATAAATGTATCAATATGTATCAAAAACGCTGAAGGTCAAAATAGGTCAAAAATTGATACATATTGATACATCGTAAACGCACTTACTAAGCCCAAAGGTCCATTTCGGCATTTTTGATGTATCAATTTTTTTAAGACAAAAGTGATACATCGAAATCCCTTGGGGCACAACCCGTTTGCTCAAAATGTAAACGCTTTGATCAAAATGTATCACTTTTTTTCAACTAGCTCTTATACAGAAAAATACGTACTATTATTAGTACTATTAAAAGCATGATTACATTAACGTTGTAAGCGGTTAAATAAATTGTCAGAATTGTTTGTGAAAAACTCACACAATTTTTCGTAGTAAAAAAAGTTCAAAAAAGTTGATACATTTGATACAAAAATTTTTCCGAGTCGTTATGATAGACGTTATCAGTTGGTGAAATTAGATATTATTGTATAAATATGTTATAATAAGATGATAATTATATTAGAAAGGGGATAGCGTATATTGTGGCTTTAAAACGTAAAAATAAAGGATTAGTGATAGCTGGTTCATTTTTGATCAGCGTATCTTTGTTTAGTGGTGGATATTTTGTTTATGACTATAGTTCACAGACCAAAGGACGTAACGATAATATAGTACTTGCTGATAAAGTAGCAAATGGTATTAGAATTATCCACCTGTTAATTTTGAAGATAGATCTCACGAATGGTAGTGGACAAGTTTCATCTGGAGACAGACAGTTAACGCAAGGTATTGACTTTGATTATCTTAAATCTATTAATAATAACGCGACACGTTGGATATATTTACCTGGAACGAATTTGAACCAAGTTGTGATGCAAGAGCCAAATGTAGGGGATATTTCTACGAAAAGACATAGTATGTACGGTGGATATCGTTTTAGAAGGTGAATTATTCACACCTGCTATACCAGAAGGTTCTACAACTGGTCAGCTGTTAGTTTTTGGACATTATATGCATGCTGTTTATGGTGATTATATGTTCGCTAAGCTACAGACTTGGTATAGAAATCCTGAAACAGCAAATCATTATAAGTATATTTATGTGTATGAAAAAGGTAAAAGCATATAGATATAGAGTGTATTCGGCTAAGGCGACTGTTGAAACAGATACAGTATACAGTGTACCAAGACCACTTGGAACAAGTTTATACCAAGAGTATGTGGATAAACTTAAGACGGAAGCTGATTGGACCGTAGGTGAAGCACCCGATGTAAATACGCCTACATTAGTTTTATCGACATGTAATGGTCCGATAAACTCTGAATTTCGTTATTATGTTTCATTTGTTTTAGATGAGGTGTATGATAATGTATAACGATTATGTTGGGAGAATTATCGATTACTTAATGAGAGAAGGGTTCAGGCGAGATTTTGAAGTGCTTGATTTTCATGTGTTTTATAAAGACATGTCTGAGGATAAACGAAAAGTGATATGTTTTGATTTAGATCTAACATATTGTGTGCTAATATCGGAAGATGATGAAGCTAGTGTGTGGAGAAAGACTACTATATGTAAACTAACGAATACTGATGACGATGTAGTTCAATTAATGGCGTTTGTAGGTGATAGTTATGTTTCAGAGAATAATTAGAAGAAATAGAGTTATACTCGAATTTTATGATAATTATGTCTTACAAGATATTTGTAAGGAAAGTAAAGTTATAGGTGAGATTGATCTTGTTTTTTTGCAACAAAAAGTGAGAGACATGGAACGGGATATTAGGTGTGGTATAGAGCGAGAAGGATATGATTTTTTTAAAATACCTTTCTGGTAAATTACGTAGCACCGATTGTTATGAAGTTTATAAATAAGGATGGCTAAAGATAGTGAGATACAAAATATATGAACAGGAAACTATAATTAGGTACGATGTACAAGATAAAAAGACTTATATCTATAGTAATTATCCAGTTGACGTAAGACGATTTCTTAATTTAGAAGGGACTGGTGTTACTATAATGTCGAAAGACACTGATGAAGAAGGTAATGTAACAGCTGTTGACTGCGTTCTTAACGAAGGTTATAACCTATCACGAAAACCTAGTAAGAAACGCGTTATGAGTGATGAGCAAAGAGCTGAAGCAGCTGCTCGTTTAGCTAGGTATAGGGATGGTGATAGCGATGAGTAAAAGACTTACACTAAGACTTGATGATGATACATATGAAAGAGTTAGTTACTGGGCTAAGCGTAGAACGAATGGTTCAATGAACCAGTACATAGTTGACGCTATTGATCACATGATTGCGTATGAAAATCGTGATTATGATTTACCAACACTTGAACAACAAAGATTAAATCAATTAATAGATAGTATTAAAGTATTAAGTATGAATGTAGCCTCACTTGAGAACGTGACGGTGCATGGTTTTGATAGTTTACTTAATTTGACTCGCGGTGATAACTATCTATTAGATGAAGAGGACGGTGATATTTAATGAGAAGTTTATCTGATGAAGCATTGGATTTTTTCAACAAAGACTCAGCAAGAACGATGGCTAGATTCCGTGCATCACAGAGTTATAGATATGAGACGACTCGTGATACGAATAAAATGAATGAAATGATGGATGATAGCGTTAGGCTTGCTAGGAAGCGTCGTAGTTATTATGATGCTAATAATAAAGCTAATTTAGTTTATTTATATGATGATAAGGAAGATACGTATCGACCAATAACGGATTACTATATATATGATGATAAGGTCTATACAGAGGTTGATGACTTGAAATCAGACTTAGGTATTACAGGTGAAGAAACGGATGGTCCGTTTAAAGAGTTCGGTGATGGTAAAGATTCTTATGATGATTTAATAGAGATGTCCATTGCGGCCGATATGAATAGTTCAAGTACTACTAGTACTAGTAATGATGAAACAGATGGTCCATTTGATGAAAATGAAGGGGGTACTGAGCAGAACGAAAGTAGTAGCGAGTCTACTGAGGGTGCTGATAGTGATGATACTACCCAAGAAACTACCTCAGAAACTACCCAAGAAAATTCTGATGAAAATAGTGAGTCAGAGCCTGATGGGGATGCAAGTGCACCTGAGGATACTAAAGAAGAGAAAGAAAATAGTGGGGTAGCGAATCCACCTGCTATTGTAAAAGAGGAGGCGACAGTTATCAAAAAATTCAAAGATGCATTGCAAGAGCTTGATTATGGTAATCGCACGACTAGACCAACTGTTGACCAGGATTTATTTGAAACATTTAGGAAATATTATGGACTTGATAATTATAGTGTAAAAAGACATTATGGATGGTCTTATGATTGCATTATTATCACATACTTATAAATTAGAAGAAACAGATGCGTCGAAATATCTATTCAATAAAATCTTATTCGAATTAGGTGGTACAGCAGAGCTTGAGAGGAATGACAAAGAGTCGTACGGTGAGCTTAATGAGAAGTTAGATAAAGTGGAGAACCTTATGGTACAACTAATTCGTTTCAATAAGTCTTCAATGGATGGGTTACAACTTACTATGCTTAGGTTCTGGCTTGATCATTTCAGCGTAAATGGTACTGATATTGCTCGTGATGAGAAAAAACTTAGTGGGTTCACATTAAATGGTGATGAGTATATAGAACGACTTATGGAGACTGTTAGAACTGATCAGCATAATAGATTTACGAGAAAAGCAAGCGAAGAACATAGAAAAAGAAATAGCGTTAATTAAATGATTGACAAATTTATTGTAAATATGTTATAATAAATTGGTAACGAATTGATAATAAAATAAACATTGAAAAAGGAGTTGATAACCGAATGATAGGTATATTAACTGAAAAAAACCTTCTGCTGCTAGGAACTTTGCGAAAGCTCTTGGCGGAAAGACAGGTAATTATAATGGAGAAAAATTATGTTATTGTAAATGCACTTGGTCATATTTATGAATATGTTGATCCAGATCAGCACGTACATCCGTCACTTGCAGCTAAGTATAAATCATGGTCTATGAGTTATTTACCATGGCGAGCTGAGGATTTTGGATGGAAGAAGAAATTGAAACCTAAAGTTTCATCTGTTACTAAGGATATAAAAAGTACATTATCTAAATGTAGTGAAATAGTTATCGCAACGGATGTTGACCCAACTGGTGAGGGAGCAGTTTTAGCGATTGAAATATTAGATGAATTAAATCTAATTGGTAATAAGAAGTTCACTAGGATGTACTTCATTGATGAATCTGAGGTTGAAATACAAAAAGCATTTACTGGCCGAAAACAAATTGGTAACCCATTAGTGTTCCCTGAGTATTTAAAAGGGTTGACTCGTGCTAAGTACGATTACTTAACAATGCAGTTTACACGTATTGCAACTACATATGGTTACAATAAGACGGTACTACGTCAAGGTAGACTTAAGTCAGCTATGACTAAGATTGTTGGTGAACAACTTGAGGTAATAGCTAACTATAAGAAAGTACCTTTCTATGAAGCACGATTTAAAGATGAAAATGGTAATGTATTTAAAGATCCTAACGCAAGTATGCATCCAACAAAAGAACAGGTACCGTTAGCAACGCTACCGATGAAATCGAAGATTATTATTGATAGTACTGTAACGAAAACATCAGCGCCACCTAAGTTACTTGACTTAGCTGGACTTTCGGGGATATTAGCGGATAAAGGGGTTAAACCGAAAGAAGTGCTTAATGTTTATCAGAAAATGTATGAAGCACAAATTGTTTCATACCCTAGAACAGAAGATAATTTCATATCACCTGAACAATTTAATGAGTTATTACCATTAGTTGACCGAATTGCAGATGTTGTGGGTGTTGATAAGGGGTTACTACTTCATAGAGTACCTCGGAAAACACATGTTAAAGTAGGCGGAGCTCATGGGGCTAATAGACCAGGGAAAAACGTACCGATGTCACTTTCAACATTAGAAACGACTTATGGTAAAGTTGGTGCTCAGATATATGAGATACTTGCTAAAAACTATCTTGCAATGCTTGCTTTAGATTATGAGTACGAGCAGCAAAAAGCACATTTAGAACTATGTCCGACGTATGTTGCGATAGCAAATACGCCAAAAAAATATGGGTTTAAAGCAATATTTAATAATGATGACGATGATGAATCACTTAGTGGTAAATCTATTGGTTATGAGGCTAGTAGATTTGTTCATGAGGGATTTCGCCAAAACCAACACAACCTAGTGTTAAGTGGCTTATGAAAACAACTTGATAAGCATGATGTTGGGACAGGGGCTACAAGAACGAGTACTTTAGCTGACGTAACGTCTGGTAAGACGGCACTTATGAAAGACACTCGTGGTAAGCTTAGTCTTACAGATTCAGGTGAGAGAAGTTATATGTTATTACCAGGCACTGAAATTGGTGACCTAACAATGACGGAACGACTATTTTACCAATATGAAACGCGTTGAAAAAGGTGAAGTAACACCTGAACAAGTTATTGGTGAGGTTGGTCGATTAGTACTTCACGATATAAAAAGTAATGGAAGAAAATTCTAAAAATTAAAGATAAATTAGGAGTTAAAGCAGATATGACATATGAGACGAAAGAAAAAAATACGAAGGAACATGGAGAGGTAAACAAGTATCATTTACTAGAAAATGGAGTACACATAGATTTACAGATGATGAATGCGAAAGATTGTGTAATGGTGAGAAAAATTCAAGTTGAATTAATGTCTAAGAATAATACACCGTACAAAAATTGAGGGCGAATTACAAGACCAATCATTTATTAATGATCAAGGTAAAAAAATTAATTTTTGTTGGATTTAAGAACTTAGGTTTTTGTTCAAAAATGATTCAGTACCAGCATCTTGGTGTAATCACAGATTTACAGAAGATGAAAGAATTCTTTTAGAAGGTGGTAAAGAGGTGTATATCGAAGGTTTCGTTTCAAAAGCTGGTAACACTTTTAACGCTACGGTTTCGTACAGGGTTAATCCAGAGACAGGGCGAAAAGGAATCATACCTAAGTTTTAGTTGAAATAAAGAGATGTCGAGACGTCTCTTTATTTTTCTTTTTGATATTTCATGTCAAATATGTTATAATAGTTTTTGAAAGTTCTACTAAAGAAAGGAGCAAGCTTTATTCATGGCAAAGAAGTTTTATAAAATACCAACAGCATTAGATAAAAATGCATTGGATATGGAAATAACGTTACAGAATAAAGAAGGTGTTGGTTTAAAGCCATTAACACTTAAGGTTATTTCATGTTATATTGTTAGTGCATTTATGCTTATATTTATGGTTATGAAGTCATTTATGGCAAATTCTGGTGCATTACTTATACCATTTGTTATAGTATGGATATGGCTTACGTATTTACTTGTAAGTAATACTAAGACTGGGGATCTAGCTTATACTAAGGTTATAGCTGCTTTTCGTTATTTCGGTCGAGCTAATAGGTATTGTGTGACTAGGAAACAACGTTCTGCTAAGCCGTTTTATTATTTAATGGGTATTCGAGATATAGATGAACAATCAGGGCTTATTGAGTTCTTAGATGGTTCTTTTGGTTCTATGTACCGAGTTGTTGGATCAGCTTCAGCGTTGTTATTCGAAGATGACAAAGAGGCTATTTTAGATAGGGTTGATAACTTTTATAGAAAAATGGGATTTGATGTTGAAATTATAAAAATCACAACAAAAGAGTCTCAGAAAATCTATCATCAAGCTGCGTATTTAAAAGAGCAGTACGATAATTTACAAAATAGAGACCCCGAATTATTACAATTACAAGAAGAAAAATTCCAAATACTTAAACACCATGTGGGTGAGCAGTATAGGTCAATACATCAGTACATGATACTTAAGGCAGATAATGCTGAAAGTTTAAGGGTAGCTGTTAACTTATTATTAGCAGAAGTTGAGAGTTCAACATTAATGATTAAACAATGTACACATTTAATAGGTTATGATATTGATCAAATGATGGAAAGTATATATAAAGAGCAATAAATAGAGTCTATAAGGCTCTATTTTTATTTTACCTCATCAATTACTTTACTGTAATTACAAGATGTGGTATAATATGGATATACTATGTGTATAGTGATTACAAATAAATAATATAAAAGAAAGGAGTTTATATTTTGGGTTTTTCAAGAAAAAAAATAAAGAAGAGAAAGAACAAGATAATCTTAAAAATATAACCTATGAGAATTTCCCTTTCTTAGATAGAGCGAGACCAAAAGAGCGTTATGTGTTTCATTCTGATTATTTCGATGTTGATGGTGGTTGTGGTACTATTATGACATTTATTCACCGCGAAGGGGCGAACGATGGCTTCCCTGCATTTTGGGGTGTTAATATGATCCCAGGTGGTTTAGATGCTGATATTACTACAATATTATTTGAGCAGACACGTCGTAAAACAGATTCTTGGATTGCTACGAACCAAAGTAGGACAGAACGTGTTGCTAAGTCCAACGAAAGTGAGCAAGAAAAAGGTGGGACTAAAATGAATAAACAAAAGGTTCAGATGGAAAATGCGGACCTAGAAATTGTTGCTTCAGAATTACATGATGGGGCGGCATATTTACATGTTCATTTTAGGTTAATGGTTAAAGCTCCGACTATAGAGAAGTTGGATGAAGCGGTTGATAAGATCAAGCGTCTTTATGTGGATAGATTTAAGACGTTAAATATTGAGCATTATCCGGGAGAGCAACGTAGGGAATTATCATCTTTATGGAAAGGTAATGCTCTTAAGCGAGGTAGAGGTTATTACTTTACGTCAACTGAGTATGCAGGTAACTATAATTTAGTTACTAATGGTTTATCTGATTATGATGGTGAATTTGTTGGTTCCATGACAGGGGATGTAAACAACTCAGCGGTGTTATTTAACGTTGATGGATATGACCATCATATAGTTGTTGCAAATGATAATTTCCACCATGGATTGAACAGGGTTTACGTTTCAGACTTATGGGGTAGTAAGCTTGGGCAAAGTGTTTTACTTAATAATAGGCGTGTGGTTCATATTGTACTTGATGGTGTGAACCTAGATGATATAAGTCCTAAATTAGATAATATAACAGCTCGTATTAATATGCAACGTGGAGATGTTAACATGTTCGAGATGTTTGGGGATACGGAAAATGAGCTTTCGATATTTGCAAGTCAAATGGAGAAAATTAAGTTAATGGCTGAGCAGGCTTTTGAAACAACATCAAATGACCGAAGTATTATCCGTGGGTCTTTAGAGGAGATTCTTACTAAGTTCTATATAAGTGAAGGAATGTGGGCTGAGAATGCTAAAGAAAATCGTGATTCATTACGTGTTGTTGGTATTCCACACTTTGAGGTTCCAACTTTGGACCGATTTACAATTTATTTAGATACAAGACATAAAGCGTTACTTAACGCGGCGGCTCAAGATACTGAGTTACTACATGCGTATAACGTACTACGTTCGATTTTCAAATCGATGCTTAGTAATAATGGGGATTTATTTAACCAGATTACGAACCAGGAGATTGATAAAGTAATTGATAAGCCACGGGTTATTTATGACTTTTCTGCGTTAATGTTACGTGGGGAAGGTATTGCGATGGCGCAGCTTGTTAATATTATTGGTTATGCTGTTGGTAACTTGGGTTATGGTGATACTGTGGTTATTCATGGTGTTGAGAGAATTAAGAGTGAATCAGTTAAGAAGTACATGGTCACTCAGTTCGAGCATTTATTCCAAAAAGGTGGGCGTGTAGCTTATCTTTATAATAGCATTGATAAAATGATAAAAGATAGAGAGTTTAATGAATTTGATAAAGCTAATTATACTGTTTTTAGGTAATATGACAGAAAATGTATTAAGTGATTATCAAAAAAGTTTAGGTCAGACAATTTCACCTGACTTAGCGTCTCTTTTAACAAGACGTGGTGAAAAACATCTGTTATATCAGGCGTGATTACGATAACGTTATTTTTAGACAGGACTTATCACTAGGTTTAGGATTAAACTTAGATAAGAGTAGGAAGAAAAAACGTCGACGTAGGGGAGGTGCTTAATTATGTTTTCTAGGATAAAAACATGGTTTGTACCCTTGCTTACATTGTTAGTAGTTGTGGGGTTAGGTGTATTTTTAACATTTAATGGACCAACTGCTGATTTAGATAGTAGATCGAATAATAGTAACTCGATACATGCGAATGCGGCTGAGGATGAAGCGAAAAGAAATGTCGTTTTTATAAATTGGCTTCAGCTGGTTCTGTGCTTTTTAATAAAGAGTTAGCACCACAGGCGGATGGGGCGGAAGGGCTTGGTCAATTCCAATCTCAAAGTAATGCCGGTGTTACTGGTGGTCTTTTTAGGTTTTGGTGACGCTAATAAAACAAAAGGTCTTACTGGATTCTTTAATTCATTATTATCAAGTTCTTCAGCATCTATGTCATACGATAGTATTGGGGCTGTTGAAAATAAGGCACAAGGTAGTAATAATCTTAAAACACAAGGTTATATTTATTTAGGTGCGTCACTTAAAGATTTAGGTCTTGACTCTACTGATACAGATGGTGGATTAGGATTCGGTCGTTATTTAGTGGGTATTCCGGTTATTTTAGTATTTTTATTAAGTTATTTAGTAACAGTATTCTTTACTGTTACAGCGACTATTCTTAAATGGTTTAACCCATTTGCGTTATTTTATACAGCAGCAACTATGCTTGTACCGAGTACAAGTGGATTTTTAGGTGGCGAAAGTATGCCAGGTTGGATGAACAGTATTGCTCCGTTGTTTACGAATTTATACTTAGGTATGAAGGATATTGGGCTTTACTTCACGATACCTGTTTCTGTGGCACTAATGTTAGCTGGGGTTTTATTATTTAAGAAATCACCTGGTGGTGAAGGAGCTTGGGGTAGACTTAAGAAGATTATTCTTCGATTATTGTTTATCTTCTTTGGCATTCCTATTCTAGGTTCAACTTACACAATGTCTTTAGATATGATGTCTAGTTATAGTGCAAATAATCCAGCTGGTGATTTAATTAATAAAACATTTATTGATTTTAAAGCATGGGCACAAGATAATAGATTAGATTTAGCTGGACATAGAATTAGTTATGATGTCGGTGAAGGTGCAGTTAAAGGTGATACTATAAATATGACTACAAGTATTACTGGTGATGTTAATAATAGAACTGGTAAGAATATGGGTGAACTTTCTACTGTAATGTCAACTATGATGCGTTATATGAGTTCTGAGAAATACTATGCGTCAGACTTTGAAACGTATGTTAAGAGTAAAATGATTGGTGATAAAGATATTGGTGAGAAATTCAAGAAATATAAAGATGCTGATGGTATTAGGGGTATCGAGGATTTAAACAACGATCCGTTCTTTGGTACCTTTGATGGAGGTTTATATTTTGATGGAGACCAAGTGTGGAACGCAGGTGGGCGTTTTGATAGTAAAGATAGTCGAGTTACTATGTCAGCTATTGCAATGTACAATTATTTATCTACGAAGTTTGATAAAACCAACCTGGTTGTATTCTCGAACGAGAAGGCTTCGAGTGGTCTTGTAAGAGAGCACCATTTATCAGTTAACCTAGTTGGATCTGGATTCCAATCATTCTTTATATGGTTAGATTTAATAATGTCAATGTTAGTGCTTATAGTTATAGGGTTCTATTATGCAATAGGTATTTTAATCAATAATATATCTAGGATGATGCAAATTGTATTAGCAGTTCCGTTTGCTGCGGTTGGTATGCTTAGTCAGATAGCTAAGGTTGTTGGTTATACTGCGGTTATGATAGCTGAAGTATTAATATCAATGTTGGTGTATTCAGTAGCTGTTTCAGTTATTATGGATTTCAATAACATATTAACTGGTGTTGTTAGACCGTTAGTTGATACAATCCCTGTAGTTGGGCATATTATTTCGATTCTTTTAATTATTATTAAAGTGATTCTTTTATTCTGGTTTACAGCCAAGGCTATTAGGATTAGAGGTCATATTGTTAAGGCATTTAGTGACGCGACAACACAAGTTATTGATAAATTCTTCCTAGGAACTAATGGTGGAAGTAGTGGTGTTAATACTGGAAGTAGAACACCTGGTGCTGGAACTGTTGCGGGACTTGGTGCTGGGTTAGCTACAGCAGCAGGTTTAGGTGCAGGTTCTAAATTGATGAATGGTGCGCGTAAAGCCGCCGGCGGAGTTGGTGGTCAATCTGATGGTACTATACGTGGTATAGCGACTGGTACTGGCGGTAAAGGAGACCCTAGCGGGACAGGTGGATCTGGTGACCCTAACGACCCTAATAACCCTAATAACCCTGGTGGTGGCGGTATTCATGGTGTGGATGGCGCTCAAGGTGAATTAGGTAGTGGTACACCATTATTGACAAGTTCGGGTGATGGACCTGATAATGATAAAGATGAACGTGAACTAGGTACAGGTGTGTTATCAAAAGATTCATTAGGTGAAGGTGAAAAACCTACAGTTGGTGATAAAATTGATGCAGCTAAAACTAAAGCAGAAGCTACGAAAGATGCTGTTAGTGGAGTTCGTAAATTAGCACAAGGTGGTGCTAAAGTTGCGGGTGCTGTTTCTACAGGTAATGCAGCAGTTGGTCTTTCTGGTGCAAAAGATATTGTTAGTGGTGCTAAAGATATTAAAGGTGCTATGGATAAAAATTCTGAAGCGAATGATCAACTTAAAGGTGCTCATAATGATGGATCTAATGGTGCAAAACCTGATGATGGAAGAAGCAATAATGGACCTAAACCTATTTCGGGCGGTATTCAAGTCTTCCCTTCAGCAACATATAATGCCGCTACAGGTCAAGTTAAATTTGGAGATAATTCTGAGAAATTCAACCCGGATAGTGTAATTGGTAAAACTGCTGATAATGTACCTATTTATCGTATGAATGACGGGCAAGTTACACAACTTGATAAATCAGCTGGAAGTATATCTACGGGTTCTGGTGGACCTGGCGGACCACCCCCTACAAACGGTGGCGCTAGTATTCAATCACTACCATCTTCAGCATATGATAGTATGAGTGGTCAGGTTTCTTATAACGGTAAATCTGAAGCTTATAATGCTGATAGTGTGGTTGGTAAAACAGCCGATAATGTACCTATTTATCGTATGAAGGATGGTTCGTTAACTCAATTGGATAAAGCGACAGCAAGTGTGCCAGTTGGTCCTTCAGATAATAAGCCACCATCAGGTGGTGGTGCTGTAGCAAGAGCGGCTTCGCTTGCATCGCTAGGGCAATCTGTTACAGGAAGTAAAGGTGGTACGACTAATCAGTCTAAAGTTGTTAACAATGCAAGTACTAATTTAGGTTCAACTAATACTAGAACTAATAATGATATTAGTGCGGGTGTTGGTGCTATATTAACTGGTAAATCTGGTGAGTATAATCAAAATAATGTTAAGCAGTTACTTAACGAAAAAGTAAGTAACAGCAATACTAAGGTTAATAGAGGTGGTACTGTTGCAACTAGTACCGGTTTAGCGAGAATTCAACAACAAAAACAACAACAACGAGTTCAGACACAACAATCTAAACAGCAAAGTAACGCTAGAGTTACTGCTAAAACATTAGGTACTAAGGTTCGTAGTGCCGCTGGTGGTTATAGACAACAGAAATCACAACGTCAGTTAAAAACAGTACGTAGTGTTCAAACTAAACCTGAAGTAAGGAATGTGACGAATAGAGTTCATTCAACAAAACAACAAGGTGTAAAAATGAATACTAAGAAAGAGGATTCAGGAGACTGGATTTAATGCAAAAACAACAGTTTTGGATATTTGATTCAAAAACTGTTGTTTTATTTCTTTGAAAATGTGATATAATGATTTCATGGATAATGTACATACATATATCCGTTGATATGTTATGTTGGGACTTTTTACACCACAAGAATGGTTTTGACATTACCACTTATATTCGAGCAGAATACAATGTTGTTTACGATATAGGTATGGATCACCTAAGTGTTTAGGGTGATGTTTAAATATATACTGTTTTGGCAACAGTTTAAATATCGTCACTACCGTGAGCTACACGGGAAGTCAAGTCTGTGGATCGTTACATCAAATGAGAGTAGTTAGTAATAACGGGTAACCAATGTTATAACAAAATCAGACGGGATGAAGCAGAAATCATTTCTAAAAAATTTTTGAAGAAAGGAGTCATAAAGTATACGTTTTAGTATATTTTATGTAGCGGATACAAGCAGAATGAATTCATATGTGTTAAATTTATTAACGCACCCTGATAGTCTGGGACTTAAGTACCTTCTTACAAAAATGCTAAGACGCAATTTCAAACTTGGGGTGGTTATTTCTTAGCCGTTCTAGGTATTTTAATGATTATTGTAGGTCTTTATCAATTAGGGTCTGGATTAATGTCAGATCGTAAACAGGTTGAATGGGTGAAAGTTATTGCCTTATTATTAATTGGTGGTGTACTTGCTGTTTCTGGTGTTAACGTAATTACGAACATCGCAGATGGTGGTTCAGCTACTATTAAAGACTTAGGTGGAACGATTTTTACTGTTCTTACGATAGTGTTATAATTAAAGAAGATAATAAATCACTTAATTAGTAGTGAGAGGTAGGTTTTTGGTGGTGGAACCTACCTTTTTCTTTAGGTGAATTGAAAAAGAAAAAAATTAATGAAAGGGGACTTTTTATTTTTCTATGTTATTTAAAAAGAAAAATTAGGTGACCATAATGGTATTGAAAGATTCACAACAACATTTAGTGCCATGTCGGTTTCGTTAGTTCTAATATTATCAGCGGGATTGTATAATCAATTTACGAAAGATAGTGCGGTTTTAGCTGAGAAAGCGATTTATAATAAAGAAGTTAGTACAAGTAAGACAAATACTAAACTTTCTGTTGAAAAATGTATTTGTCAATAAAGAGAAAAACAAAATCTTTTGTGTTATTGAAATTTTCTGATATACTGAAAGTATCAACTCAAGCGACAGATTATCAGTTATTTATGACTGAAGCTAAGGTGAGTGGAAATAGTTATACTAGGTATAGTAAGCCAGGGGCTAGTATTTACGTTTTTGGACAGACTGGTTATATGGGAATTTATTTAACTCAAGAGTCAGGGTTTAAACCACAAGTATATGATATGATCATTAGGGCAAATGCCGAGTTAGTAACGAAAGCAGATGTTAGTAGGGCAGAAGATAATAAAAAACGAGATGCGTCATTTTCGAAATATGACCAAGCACAATTTTTCTTTAACCCAGGTGCAACATCGGCAACTGTAACCGATGCGTTAGATCCTGATAAACTAGATGTTGAGGAATTATACAAAAAGTTAGTTGTGGGACCTGAGGAAGCTAAAATTAAAGAAGAATTGACTAAATCACTTAAACAATTAGGTACTGATTTAGCAACGATTAACGAGTATGATAGACGATTAATGTCACTGAGTATTGACGGTAAGCATGTTACTGAATCAAAACGACCTAAGGATATCGAAGGTGATAAAGTTGTTGAAGAAGATGGTAAATTAAGATTTGAAACTAAGTATGTGTATCCAACTGGATTTAACTTTGATTGGCAGAAAAAATCAGTGGTTGATGGATTTATCGATGATATAAAACCAAAAGGTAAATCGACAGTTGAGTGGCTTGGTGAAGTTAGAAGTCAAAAAGAGAAAAAAGAAGATAGTAGCTTCTTGAATATGGATTGGTTTTTATCAGATGGTACATCAATTAAAAGTTTAGCACTTAAGAATAATGATATTAGCGTTGTTAAGGATGCTACAACTACCATTACTCAGTTGACACAAAACTGGCAAAAATACCAACAAGATAAACGTAAGTATCAGACTCAAGATTTAAGTAAACTTATTGATTTAGAAGTTACATTACAAAACGTTAAAGCTAACTATACTTTGAATACAGATGATAACGTACTTAAAATGTATCGTTAGAAAGGGGATGCTAAAGTTTGAGTGAAGAAAAAGATAAAAGAACACCTTCATCTAGTGGTTTAGCCACTCAAGATGATTCGAATTGGTCAGTGTCAAAGGCTGGTTTTGATGATGAGTCGGTACAAAAAACTAGAGGCGATGATGCTAGTAAGAGGGCTTCACAGAAAAGCGGAAATAATGAAGGTTTAGATGAAGATAAGAAAAGTGATGGATTAAAGAAAACAAAACGAGCAGCTGAGATGGGTGCTCAAGCAGGTGATGCTGGTGTTAAGGCATTTAATTTATTGACTACTATAAATTTTTTTAAAAAAACATGTTATCAATGGGTGCTTCAGCGCTGTCAAATTTATGGGGTGCTGTAGTTCAGGCGGTTGCGGCTTGGGTGACTAATGCAGTTGCGACAGTTGCGGCTGCTGTTGGAACTACGTTCACAGCTGCTGCTACAGGTATGGCTGCGGTTGGTACTTTTATAGTCGGTGGTATTGCTTATATTGGAGCTGCTTTTATAGGTGGCGGTGGATCTAATGGTGTGCGTGATGGTGATGCACATGATTGTGGTGATGCGGTTAAAGCCGCCACCTCATCTATAAAGTTCGATGCAACTGATTTTAATGCAGCTCAAGAACAGGTTGCAAAGCAGATATATTCTGTTTTTTTAAAGAGGTTGGATATACAAATGCCCATGTTGCGGGTGTGCTAGGTAACGCTAATGCTGAATCACGACTAGACCCAACAACGATTGAGGGTGTTTTAGACGAACCGTTTCAAGTTGGACCAAAAACACAAGCTGCTTATAATAATATGAAAGATCACTTTTATAATGTATTGCAGCCAGCTTATGCTAAACAAGGTGTTTCATTAGATGTGGCAACGTATCAAAATGGTGGTGACTGGTCAGTCGGTGTTGGTTTATTCCAAATGACAGGAACGAGGGAAAAACAATTAGGTAGTTTTGCAAAAACAAATAATCTTGATGTATTTGACCTTAAAACTCAGTTAGCTTTTGCATTAGGTCCTGATAAAGCGGGTGTTAATAAGAAAAACGATCCGGAATGGGTTGTTAATTTCGGGAAAAAATATCCAGTTTCAAGTCCTGAGGAAGCGGCTGGTGAGTGGGCATGGCACTACGAAGGTAACCGTACTATGGCTGTTGGTGAGAGAGCTCGTGGTGCAGCTGGATGGTTTGTCAAATTAAATGAAATGCAAGTTGATGCTAACTATGCAAATTCAGTTCTTGAATTAGCTAAAACAGCTAAATCAGCAGCTGGTGATAATGGTGCAGGTGCGGCATTACACAATTGTTATAGTGCCCAAAATTATGATAATTCATCAATTGCAGCAGCAGCGTTAAGTATAGCTTGGCATAAACAAGAAGATAGTATTACGAATGATGGTACACCATTGTATCAACGTTTACATGAAGCTATATTCCCAGGGGATCCTTATTTCCAAAGTTGTGATAGAGGTGTAGCTACAGGTGTTCGTTGGGCTGGAGTGGATGATGATTTCCCACCAGGAGCAACAGGTACGCAAGCTATTTATTTAAGATCTTCAGATAAATGGGAAAAAGTGGATACATGGGTTCCAAGTACAACATCATGGGAAGAGGCTAATAAGCTTCTTAAACCGGGTGATATATTAGTCAATGAAGGACAACATATATTCTATTGGATTGGTAAAGAATTTATTGAGGAAACATTTAAAGCAACAGGTGAGCCTACTGTTGGTAGTGATGGTTTACCTTATACTATAGTGCATAGTTCTATTGGAGCCCCACCAGAAGGTCGAAATGCTGCGGGGCATCATGAGAGTCACGCTTCATTCCCGTCACGTTCACCAGGTGTTGATTCATACCCAGGTAAGACGGGTTCAGGTTTCATTTATATGTATGAAGCATATAGAAGTAAACATAAAGAACCAAGTTCTAAATATGCTAATTTAGAGGGTGGTAAGAACCCTAGTACAAATGGTGGTTCACCAAGTGATGTGGTTAAAAGTAAGTAGATAAAAAGCAAGAAAGAGTAGGTGTATATATGGTGCATCTATTCTTTTTTACTTGTACAATCTTTACACTTATGTTATAATGTTTATAACATGTTTTATAATAAAAATGTTTGAAAGGAAGTGGATATTTAATGGTTCAAAAGGACGATAAAGAACGAATTGTAGTTTTGGTTAAACCAGATATGAAAAAATATTTAAATAATATGTCCAATGAATATGGTATGTCAGTTAGTAGTTATATTAATATGCTTCTTGCTGATGATAGAATAAGAAGACAACAAGTTGGTTGTGTTCAGTGTGGTTCTAAGGTAGGTGAATGTTGTGAATAAATTTGTTAAAATTGGGGTACTTGTTGGTACTTTTGTCGCACTCGCTGGTGATGTGTATTATGTCCAACATAATGCTAAGAGTACATCTGAACAAAGTGTTGTGTTAGACGGTAAAATAAATGATTTACAAAATGAACTTAAAAGATTATCCGAGTCTAAAGAGGAGACAAAAGAAACTATCGAAGTTAAGTTAAAAAACGCAGTTAATGCGGGTAAAGAGGTTGCTGATTTACAAAATAATTATGCTAAATTAAACACGAAGTCTAAGGATAGAAATATTGAGGACAACGCCGATAAATTACGTAAGTTTTTTACAAAAGATACTTCAAATGCAGGTGTACCTTGGCTATATATAAATAAGGATTACATTCAAGGGAAATTGGAGCCTAATTGGGAATTTGTAACCACATATGGTTTCAATCCTGGTAAAGTTGATACTTTATGGATAAATAAGGATAAAACCAATGGTGATATATATGCTTATACAACAGCTATTTATGATTCTGAGACAGGGTTATTTTCACAAATTAAAAAAAGTAACGACTAACAATACAAGTAAATTAATCGGTACTAACAATCAAGATACTCGTAGTGAAGATCAAAAGGCTGAAGCAGATAGAAAAGCGGGAGGTAACTAATTATGAAAAAAATATTTATTATATATTGTATGTGGATCTCTTGTTTTTGGTTGTTAGTTTAGGTTCTTTTCTTCTATGGTAATTATAACAATAAAAATTGGGAAGAAAAAAATATTGAGGTAAGTACTTTTACAGAATAAGGTAAATGCTACTAAACAGTCGGATTCATTAAAAGTTCAAGCGATTATTTCAAATGAAAACGGGTTATCACAAGAGCGATTAACTAAGGATAAAGAAATTCTTGAAAAATTCATGTCTGATGTTTTTGACTGGTCAAGTTATAAGCAATACGAAGAAAAAAACGAGCTAAAAATCATGGCTCAATATAATTTAAAAGAGGATTCAACATTCATGAAAGTGTTTATGCCAAAAAGTTGTAAATGAAAAACATGAATGGTAAGGATTATAACAGAATTGATATTAATGGTTATAATTTAAAAATATCAAGATATGAAAGTACACGTTACAAAAAAATTAATACAACTGAGTATTCATATTTTTGTTGAAGTAAATGTTGTTGCAAAAATCTGAAAACGAAGGTACGGCAGTTGGGCGTACAATATTTGAAGCGACTGTTAATGCTGATGGTAATATTAAAGATATTAAAGCGACTTTAGTAACAGGAGAATAGAGTAGATGTTTAAACGAAAAAAAGATAAAGCGAAAAAAGAAAAAAAACCTATAGTAAAACCTATGCTTAAATCTTTTGCAAAGATCTTGTTTAAAAGTACAAGGTCTTTTGCTTGGATTTTAGTTGACGGATGGTTAACACTTGGCGTATCTATGTATGTAGTACCAAATGCGATGCGATCTATAGCGTCGGCTGGTGGTATTAAATATGGAATGGATTGGGAGATTAAAGTAATGTACTGGCTTGCGCCTAGTATTTTCTTCTTAATCTTTTTAGCTATTATGTTAGGATATGCGTGTTATAAATTAAGAAAATTAGTATTTGTGGTATTTGATAGAATCGAAGAGCAAATACGTGAGGCAATTAAAAAACAAAGAATGGAGATTGAAAAAGATGGGAAAATCGGTAAAGACGATAAATAATAGTGCTATTGTTAGCTTACTTATGCAAAAAAGAAATTTAAGAGTTGAACCTTATAAAGGGCAAGTTGTAGGTCAAGTATATATGCAGACTGCGAACTTACAATTTCATTCACGTGCTGAAAATTATAGACCGTATTTAGCACTAAGTGGACGTGTTGAGAAATTATTAGGTGATTTCCCGCAAGGTGTTACTGAACTTAAATTTGATGTAGCAGATCAACCTAAATTCATCGGTGTTTATGATTTTGCACAAGATGAATTACAGGAGTTAGTTGGTAAAGGTTTATATACTTCAACGTTTGAGGTACCAGATGAACTAACTGATCAAAATACTTATTTTGAAATCGATATGGAAGCTGAAGTTTCAGTTGTTACTTCGTTAGAAGATGATGTACCGGTTGTTTTAGCTAACGTTATTGATATTAATAATATGGTATTAACAAGAGATAATACTGGTTACAATTTAGCTGAGTACTTTAGTAAGCAATCAGAAGCTACATATAAAAACGAGTTTAGTAAATTTATTAAGACACCTGAGGTTGAGGTTGATTTAGGATTATCTGTTGATGATGAGACTAAAGAAGTTAAACCACTAGGGTTAGTGAAAGATGAAGCTGCGTTTACAGATGAATTCGTAGCTGAAAGTAATTTAGTAAATGGAACACCTAAGTTCGAAAAAGAATCTAAAGAAATTATTTTCGGTGAAGAGAAAAAAACCTGAGAATGAAGAAACAGAAGCTGACCGTGAGGCACAAGCTGAAGTAGATAGATTTGATAGTATTTTTGCTAATATGTTAGCTGGTGTTAGATCTAGTAAACAAGAATTTGAAGAAAAACAAAAAGTAGAACGCGTGGTTCAACATGTTGAAACAGTTGAAAAAGAAGATAAGAAAAAAGAGGCTAAACAATTAGTTTCTGAGGTTCGTACTGATAGTGTTGAACGAGATTATGTGTAATAAAAAGAAATAACTAAGATTAGGTAGGTAGATAAATGTTAGGTTTTTTTAGATAAACGAATGGTTTATAGTAAGCAAAAGGTATTACGTGACATTGTGTCACAAATTCGGGTGGAAGAAAAAAACTTATAAAGATAAAAAAATACGAAGATTTAAAACTTAGTTATGTAAAAACTAGGTAAAGATAAGGGTGAGATGGTGAGGAGACTTGCCATCTTATCAGTTATAGTAGAGCAAGAATTAGGACTTGCTGTGTATGATGAGCAACTAGAAGGTGCTTTGGTATTAATCAACAAAGGTCTTGCTGAGATGAAAACGGGTGAGGGTAAGACGTTAATGTCTATTTTCGCCATTAGTGAATTAGCTTTAGCTTATGATCAAGTACACGTTGTTACAGCGAATGAATATCTTGCAGAACGTGATGAGAAGTACTTGTCAAAAGTTTATAAATCAATTGGATTAACGTCTGGTTTCAACTCAGCTAAAATGAATCGAGCTGAAAAGCAAAGGGTTTATAAACAAAAATATAGTTTATAGTACAGCTAGTGAATTTGGTTTCGATTATTTACGTGATAGAATGGTCGTTTATATAAGTGACAGGGTTGTTCATTATGATTATGACAATATTGCAACTGTTATTGATGAAATAGACTCAATTCTTATCGATGAAGCTAGAACACCGCTTATTCTTGCTCAAAATAAAGAAGAAGGTGTTTACTTATTAGATAAGATGATTAAGTTCACTGAATTATTAGAAAAAGATGACTATGAAGTAGATTATAGAAATAATGCGGTATGGTTAACAAATGCTGGTTATGATAAATTCAAAAGAGCATATGGGTTCTGATATTGATAGAGCGTCTGTTGTACATTGGTTATATCAAGCGTTACAAGCTAGATTCGTACAGCAATATGATATAGATTATGTGTTAAAGCCTAATAAAGAGGGTGTTTTAGAAGTATGTTTAGTCGATAAGAATACAGGGCGTACAATGGAAGGACGTCGTTATTCTAACGGATTACACCAAGCACTTGAGGTACTACACGAAGATAAAGGAGTCCATGTCGCTAGTGATAACACAACATCAGCTAGTATTACAGTTCAAAATTACTTCAGATTATATAAGCATATCTCAGGTATGACTGGTACGGCACTTAGTGATGCGAAAGAATTTAAAGAAGTTTATGACTTAGATGTATATGTTATACCAACTCATAAACCGTTTATTAGAGAAGATATCGCACCGAAATATTACGTCGACAGTAATTCTAAGTTATCTGTTGGGCTTACCCAAGTGATTGAGTTAAGTCGTAAAGATAAGTTAAATCCGATTCTAATTGGTACATCTAATCTGGAGCATTCACTTGTTATTAGTGAGTTTCTTACAAATCAAGGATACGAACATGTGGTTCTTAATGCGAAACAAGACGCGGAAGAAGCTCGTATTATCCAAGAAGCCGGTAACGAAGGTCGTATAACAGTTGCAACGAATATAGCCGGTCGTGGTAGTGACATTATTGTTGATAAAGGTTTTGAACTTGTTGTAATTAATATGGATATTAATGAGAGTAAACGTATTGATCAACAATTACTGGGTAGAACTGGGCGACAAGGAGCTAAAGGTACAACTTATACATTAGTGGGGCTTGATGATTATTTATTCAAGAGATATACTAATGAGTTTATGAAGAATTTAATAGAAAGAAAAGGCGACTTTAGAGGTAAAGAAATTGATTCTAAGTATACTAATTTATTAAATCGACATGTTCTTGATACTGTTGCCACAGTTGAAGGTTTACATTCATCTGCAAGAAAGCAGACTATTAGATATGATAGCGTTCTTAATTTACATAGTAAGATGTTTTATGAAAAACGTGATTATATTTTAACACTAGTCGATGATGATTTAATACTGAAATATATACATGAACTCATTGATGATGAAACTGTACTTGAGCATTTAGACGAAATGGAACAAATACAAGGTCGTGGTGTTGCTCATACATTACGTGCGGTGTTGCTTGCTGCATTTGATGTTAGTTGGATACATCATATGGAAAAAACTTGATGCCGTAAAAGCTGGTATTCACTATAGAGCTTACGGTGGTGATAATCCGTTAGTTCAATACCATGAGGAAGCAGCTAAACTTTATGATGAGTTAGATTCAGATATTGTAAGGATATTTGGTGAACGTTTAGTATTACTTAGAAAATACGAAACAGAGAATGTTGAGCAGATATTCCATTCTGATGTAACGATAATAAGATAGGTAGGTGTTTAAGTTGTTAAAGAATTATTATTATAAATTTTCATGGAAATCATATACAAGAGTATTGTTATTTATTATAGGTTATAGTTTATGTTTTTACGTTATTGGACGTATAATTTCTAAATTATTAACGTACATTTAGTTAGAAAAGGATTTTTATTAATGAATTATTTAAAAGATAAAGAGATTTTTAAAAGAATATCATTCACGTTCATGATGTGCTTGTTGTTTTATGTTATTGGGAGGATACCACTCCCTTTAGCAAGCACACATAAAGGTAACATAATTGTTGAGAATATGCTTCAATTAACGGCTGGAACGTCGCAACTAAGTTTATTTATGCTTGGTGTGGGACCTTATATTACGGTAAGCATCATTGTTCAATTACTTAGTGTTTTTGAGTCTTTACCTTTTTATAAATGGAAAGAGTCAGGACCAGCGGGACAAGAGAAGCTTAAGAAGTTCACTTATATTCTTACATTTATAACTGCGTTATTACAAGCTAGTGTGATTACAGTTACTTTACCATCACTTGAGGCTATGGGTATCCTTAAGAGCTCAGGTTGGTTCGTAACGTCGTTATTACTTATTATACTAGCTGGTGGTTCATTATTTGTTGCGTTTTTAGCAGAACGAATTAATGAAAAAGGTATCGGGTCAGGTGTTACAATGTTTATTGTTACGGGTATTGCTGTAAGATTACCAGAATCAATTATTTTAAAAACACGTGATTTAATTAATCATTTTAGCACTGGATTTATGTGGAAATATATTGCTGTTCTGGTTGGTATTCTTTCTTTAATTGCTATTCTGATTGTAGCTTTATATATGGAGCGACGTGTTTATGTTTATCCATCAGCGTATTCGATTGATGATAAATTACATTATATTCAATTAAAAATATTAGCAAGTAGTATTTTTACCGGTAATTATCGTAGGTAGTGTTTTCGGGTTAATAAACCAACTTGAAACATATGGTGGTTTCAATTTTGCTGGAACATTTGATTTGACAAGATATAGAGGTATTATTTTATATGGGCTTGCGACATGGTTATTTACTTATTGGTACAACTATGTACAACTTAACCCATCTGATATTGAAAAAAACAACTTAAACATAGTAATTTCTATATGAAAGATGTAGCACCAAATGATATGGCGAAAGTTATTAATAATAATATCATTAAAAGCTTCACATCTGGGCGCACCGTTCTTAGCGTTTATAGTCGTGTTACCACTTGTTCTTACTAAGTTGTTTAATATTGGTGAAATTTCGTACTTTATGAGTACTAGCTTAATCTTATTAATCAGTGGGTCTATTGAGTTCTTTAAAACAAGTCCATGGGTTATATGTTAGTAGAACTTATAATGAGTTATTAGGAGGTAAAGAATAGTGTTAATATGGTTATTAATAGTGGAAGTATTATTGATTTTACTTGGTTGTGTTATCATTTATTCGCTTCCAGCTCAGAATCAGACATTAGGTAATGCCTTTGGTGCACAAGTTAGTGACAGGGGTACTTTGAAATTTGTTAGGGTCTGTTGTATATTTCATTTTTATTTGTAATTATTATATTTAATATCTTATATCAGATTTTACGATAATGATTAGAGTCGGTAGCTTTTTAGCTATCGACTTTTTTTTGTGGATATGATAAAATGAATATGTTAATTTGTAATAGGTGGTGACTGTAATTGGGTTTAAAACAAGATATTGTGATTGTAAATCAGTTTAGTATTCCGCTTCCTGATGGTAGTGGTACTCGTGGACATAAGCCAAGTGGGTATATTATAGGTTATATGGCACGGGATGATGCAGCTGAAACATTAACGCCTGTTAAGTATAATTCAGCTGATGATTTTATAAAAAGATATATGTTAAGGGACGAAGCAACTGAAACATCTGATACTGTTCCTGAAGTGAAACGAAAGATGAAACGAGCTGAGATGTATGGTGGTAAGTCTTTTGGTAAAAATGATATTTCATTATCGCATAAAGATTTATTACGTAAATCTAAAGCGATTCAAGATGCCTTTTTGAAAGTGGTAAGACCGTTTTGAAAACAGTTCTTTCATTTAATGAAGAATACCTTAGGAAACACGGTCTTTTAGATGATGAGTTCGAACATACAGCTCGTGGTGACTGGCGAGGTAATTTGGATCAACTTAAGCTCAGACGTGCTATTATGAATGGCTTAGATAGGATGGATTATGACGACTTAGAGTATGTTGGCGTTATTCAAATAGATACTGATAATGTACATTGTCACTTAGCTATGGTTGATAAAGGTGTTGGTGCACTTGCAAAGGATGGTACTCAAAAGGGTAAAATAAGCGAACGAAATAAGTTACAACTTAGACGTGGGATTGATATGAGTCTCGATAGAGAACGAACTGTTCAATTTATGGCAAGCAATGCGTATCAGGATAAACGTAACGTTAAGTGTTTTGTTAAGAAGTTCACTCATAATATGATGGATAAGAATGGTTTTGGGCAGTTTTTACTTGCGTGTTTACCTGAGGATGAGTCGTTATGGCGATATGGTACGAATAGGCATGAAATGCGTAAGGCTAATTATATTGCCGGGCTTTTCGTTGAAGAGGTGTTTAAAAGAGGAGATTCTGGTTACGATAATGCTTTACGTAGTATAGGGCAATATGCACTGGAGCGTAAAGATAGGGAAAATCTTTCTGAAGGTGAGTATCGTCAGTTAATAGCAAATGGTCGTAATAAGTTGGTTGAAGATGCTGTTAATGGGGTGTATAGTGTGTTCAAAAGTATACCGAAAGAAGAACGAGTTGTTAGGACACCGACACTTGATGTCATGAGTATGGATTATTCTAGTTTATACACAGCTCGCGAGTCGGACCCTTTAATTGAATTTGGTTTTAAAACTTAGGTCTTATAAATCAAGGCTTGATAGACATAAAGCCGAAACAACTAAGTATCGCGATGCTAAAACGTATTATAAGTCACAACCCAATTCATCTGTGAGTTCGCGTGTACTTTATAAATTTTATGACGTTGAAGAGGAATATAATGCAAAATGTATGTCTAAATACCAACATTTTCTAAAATTTGTACCTAATAAAGAGAGTTATGAAGAAGAATTTGATGAAATACTTGATTATCAACGAAAATATGATAGTTTAAAAAAATATGATTAATGATAAGACTTTTTCTAGATTTAGATCTGATAAAGTAGCTGAGGATTATGGTATGGGGGTTTACGGACAAGCTGGTGGTAAGCTTTGGAAAAATAATAAACCCGTGCTTAAGAGAAGACTTGCTAAGATGTCTGAAAAATATATTAGATAAAAACTCAAGCATTTCGGGATAAATTAGAATTAGATGGACTTACGATGGATAAGCAGGGTATTAGAAAAAGAACCTCGTTATGATTTTTGATGATGTTAAGGCTCTTGATATGCATCACTTGGTTTATGACTGAGCTTATGATACACATGTATCGACACGTAATGTTAATAATTTTGTTAGGATGGCAAATAGGAGATATAATGCATATAATGATGCTAAAAAAATTATCTTGAGTCCACTGGGCAAGGTGCGATCGTAGAATATCTACCAGGTGTTGATATAGAGTATATGAAACAATATGCTGATAGATTATCTGAAACAGGTACACTTGAAGCTAAAAGACCAACTGGTTCGCAATACAAAAGAAGTAAGACTGTATCACTTGATACAGATTATGAATCAAATTTGGAAGAAATGGTTAAATCTGTTGTCAGATCATTATAACAACAAAGACCTGTTAAACAGGTTTTTTGTTGTTTTTTTTCTTAAAGTATGGTAAAATGGTACTGTCAATAAATTCAAAAGAAAGGAGCGAGGTATCGTTGTTAGATAAGGACAAAGCTTTAGAGTTGATAACAGATAATCCTGATTATCCAATGCTATCACAATATACGAAAGTTGTAACGAAAATGAACCGACCTGTTATTGGGCGTGAAAACGAGATGCGACGAGTGTTGTCTTCATTTGAACGACCTGAGATATCGAACGTTATTTTACTAGGGGACGCTGGTTCTGGTAAAGGGCATACACCTGATACTATTATTGCGGTGGATGATGAACGTGAATATATTAAGTTCGGTGATCTTAGGGTAGGTGACTATGTTTTTGATGAATACGGTAGTGCTACACAAGTACTCGGTGTTTATCCTCAAGGTTTATTACCGACGTATGATGTTGTTTTCGAAGACGGAAGTAAAGTGATAGTTAATGGCGAGCATTTATGGGCTTATCAATTTGCTGATTATGAAATCGAAACTGAACTTATGGTTGACACAACTGATAAGTTAAGGTTACTTATTGATAAAGGTCAATGTATTTATGTACCTGATAATGGTGTTATTAAGCGTTCAATATCTGAACTGCAAGATGCGCAAAACATTAGGTTCGAGTGGTTAAGTTCAATTGTCAAGAAGAATAAAGTTATCGAAGATGGTAATTTTTATTTTCTAATTGATGAAGACGATATGGATAAAGCAAGATCTGTACTTTATGAATATGGTATTAAACATAAGGTGTGTCTTGTGGGTTCTAAATTAGCTATTTATTTACTAGATCGTTGTAATACATGGCTTGATTTATTAACAGGGACTTATTTTAAATCAATTGCGACAGCTACAAGAATTGTGAGCATAAAACCCAAGAAATAAAGAGGAGGAGATTATTTGTATAATGGTTGACAATCCGAGTCATTTATATCAAGTGGGGTATGAACATATTGTTACTCATAATACAACATTAGTTAGTGGACTTGCGTTACAAGACCCGAAAGGTAGACTTTATATGGAGGTTGACTTATCGAAGATGGTCGCAGGTGCTAAGGATGCTAACGAAATGGGTGCTTTCTTAAAGCAATTGGCCGATGAAGTAGAAGATATAGGTAAGGTGTTTAAGACAGAAGTGGTATTATTCATGGATGAGATTCACCAAATCATGAAATTATCTGATATTGCAATGGAAGCATTAAAACCGATTTTAGCGAACTCAGGTATTCGGGGTATTCGAATAATTTGTGCGACAACTTACGGGGAATTTGACCAATATATTGCTGGTAACCAAGCTTTGGTTGAACGTTTACAACGTATTAACTTAACACAACCAGGTGAAGAAGTTACTGTTAATATCCTTAAGGGTATGGTCGATAGATATATTCCTGGTACGGTTGTAGACCCGATTGTATTTAAACAAATATTTGAGTTTACTAACAGATATATTCCTGCTAACTCACAACCTCGTAAGTCTTTAGATTTATTGGATGGTATGATTGGTGAACACCGTCTTACTGGTGTTGACATTGATTCCAAGCTTATTGGTGAGATGCTTTATAGGTCTCAAGGTGTTAGGGTTACGTTAAATGTTGACCCGATGACTATTCGTGAAAGATTAGATGCTAAAGTATATGCTCAAGGTATGGCAACACAAATTATAGAAGACAGTTTACAGAACTGTTTGGCTGGTTTAAATAACCCAGATAAACCTATGTCAACATTATTATTTACAGGTTCGACAGGGGTTGGTAAAATGGTTGCTAATGATGTTTTAGTCCCAACGCCAAGTGGTAAGTGGGTAAAACATGGTGACTTAAAACCAGGTGATTTAGTGTTTAACCGTAAGGGTGAACCTATTAGAATTATTAGTGTTCATCCGCATGAAAATGTGGATATGTACAAAGTGACGTTGAAAGACGGACGAAACGTAGTTGTCGGCGGTGAACATTTATGGACTGTATTTACGAAGAACAGTCGTAAAGACAGGGATGGTAAGACCTTAACGACAGTGGATTTATATAAATCTGGAGTTACAAAAGAACGCCATGGTAAAGTTGTTACGAAGTGGTGGATTGATAAGAATAAATGCGTTTCATATGAGTTAAATAATCATCCAAATGTAGATTTTTATGCAACTGGTAGACTTATAGCTGAAGGTGATAGTTCATTATTTAGTTCTGATTATTTAGTTGAAAATGAGTCTAATAGATTGCTTTTATTACAAGGGTTATTTGATACAAATGGTTTTATTTTTAGATGATAAACGTTGTAGTATAGGTTATGAATCAAATGATTATTCATTAATAAAAACAAATGGCGACGTTAGTTCGAAGTTTAGGTTTTTGGTTGTTTTATTAAAAAAATGAAGATGACTTATATAGATTGAATGTTAAAGCAAGCATCGATGATAAATTAAAAATTCTTTAAATTAGATGATAAATTAGAGAAAATTAAATTACATATTGATGATACAGGTGGTACTAATTATGATTTTGTTGGTATTGAGAGTATCGAATATGTAGGTGTCGATAATGCACAATGTATTTATGTTGATGATCCTGAGCATTTATATTTAATCGATGATTATATTGTTACTCATAATACAGAGATATCAAAACGATTAGCTGATATTTTATTTGAAGACCCAAGGTCGTTTATACGATTTGATATGACAGAATATTCTCAACCGAGTAGTGTTGAGCGTTTTAGGGATGAGGTTACTCGTAGAGTATGGGAGCGACCATTTTCTGTACTATTATTTGACGAGATTGAAAAAGCCTGCGGTGACGTTACCAGGATGTTACTACAAATTACCGATGACGCGCGTTTAATTAACAGACATAATAGAGAGGTTTCGTTTAAAAACTGTTATATTTTAATCACAACGAATGCTGGGGCTGAGATATATGAAACTGTAGCTCACTATATGAAATCCGATACCGGTGAGAATAATAAAGGATTAATGAAGCTGATGCCTATTATTAAGGAGTCATTACGTACTACAATGGGTGAAAATAAATTCCCACCAGAGCTATTGGGGCGTTTAACCGCGATAGTTCCGTTCCAGCCGTTATCTGAAAATACTAAATATAAGATTGCGACAGCTAAAGTTAAGAAATTACAGAAACTTGTGTATGATAAACACGGAGTTACTTTACAAGTTCATAAGCGAGTGCTTGATTATATTATTAAAGATAATCTAAGCGATGATGCTAATGACGGGGGTGGACGTTCTGTAATTAATAAACTGGATACTGAGGTAACTACTGAGATATCTAGATTTATAAATCAATATCCACAAATTAAGTATATAAGAGTGTCGGTTGAAGGCGAACTGGCAAGTGAAACTAAGTTTAGTAAGGAATCAAAAAGGTGAGATTGTTGTTGAATCTTATCGTCCTGGTACCTAGAAAGTAAATTATGAAAGGAAATTTTTTTAAGATGGGATTTTTTTAGTAAGAAAAAAATAACGAAAACGAATCTAAAGACGAAAAAGTAGCTGGTAAAAAAACAAGCTGCTAAGAAAAAAATAAAAAAAGTGATTTAGGTACAATCATCAGACCATCTGTTGTTGAAACAGCATTAGATATTATGGATAAAAATGAATTATTCAAATCAGCTAATGATGAAGGTGAGAGTGTTTATGTATGTTTATCATTACCAACAGAACGCATAGGTGGTTTATCTAAGAAATCTAAAAAAGAAGAAGACAAAGGTTCATTAGTTGAATTAATTAACGGTGGGTCAATTGAGGTATACGCTACTGATGAGTTAGTAAATAATGAAGAATTAGTGTTTATCCCAACACCTGGAACGATTGATAGTATGTCTGAGTTCTCAATGTTAACAGTAGCTGAGTACGATTTATTATTTGTTCACGAAGATGGTTCAATTGAAAGAACTGATTATAAAGTAAACTATAAAGATATCGAAGGTATCTTGAATGATGATGATGGTCATATTGATGATATTATCGGGGAAGATGAAGAAGAAGTTGTTTCTGAAGCAGAGAAAGCAGCTGATATTAATCTAGATCAAATTGAAGAAATTGAAGATGATTATGAAGAAGATGTTGAGACGCTTGAAGATGCAACATATGATGAGCCTGTTTATGAAGAAAAGTATTATGAAGAGCCTGTTATGGAGGAAGTTCCGTATGTAGGTGAAGAATCGGTCTCTGTAGAAGATGGAAATTATTATGAAGACGAAATGACACATGAAGAAGTTTATGAAGAAGAATTACCTGTTGAAGATGTCCAAGATGAGCAGGTTGATAACGCGTATAGACGTATTGTAGAAATGGATGATTTATCTGTTGGTTATAGTTTAGAAAAACTTTAACCTACAATTTGGTGATTTTACACCTGAAAATGTTCCATTATTTGAAATTCCAATTGAAGCTGAAAATAGTTGGTTAATCGAACAAGTTAGTACTATTTTAACAGAAGCGAACCAAGATTTAAAAGGGTTACGTGAACACAATAGACAACAACTTCAAAACCAATATACTGAAACAATGAATAGATCGTTAGATCATATTATTAATACATATGATTATAATAATCCAGAAGCTGATGTTTATAAAGAACGTAAAAATATTGAAGAAGCTATTGAAAATACTCGTAAACAATCAGATGAAAGAGTTAAAGAGAAGGTTAATGAAGAAAAAGCTCGTTATAATAAAGAACGAGATGAATATGCGAATGCGGCTAAATTAGAAGCATACAGAGCATATGATGATAGAAACAAAAAAACAAAGTGATGAGAAGTTATTTAGAATTCAACAAGAAGAAGAAGCAATCATTACTAATGAGCGTATTCAAAAATTACATGAGTTAAATCAGACTCGTAAGGATAGAGCATTAGCTCTACAAGGTGTTCTTGAGAGTGGTATTATGTTAGGATTAACTGACACTTATGATAAGATGTTAGTTGATGAGAGAGACCGCCGTCGTTTCTGGCAAGATCGTATTACTCATTTTGTTGATAGTAATAGACAACATGATATTGAGCGTGCTAATATTCTTAATAAACAATTACAAGAAGACCAACGTGTACGTAAACTTGAGGAAGAACAAAAATTACGTATTTCTCAAATGAAAGCAGATTTCGAAGCACAACATGCTATTATGGTTGCTCGTATTCAAGAACTTGAAGCACATCAACATACTCAACTTGATAGTAAAGATGAGCAATATAAGAGTCTTGCAGAGGCAGCTCGCTTGCGTGAAGAACAACTTAAAGAAGAGATTGTACGTCTTGAGAATAAATACTCAGATTTAGAAAAAGTTAAACAAGAATTATATGATGCACAAGCTACAAGGTTAAATTCTGAAAGAGATTCATGGAAATCTCAATTGGAAATTAACCAACAACAAGTGAAACGAACTCAGACTATTATCTGGGCATTATGTATTGCAGCTGTTATCGCAGCGATCTTTGTTGGTATCTTAATTGGTGCTAAGTTAGGTTACGATACTCATACTTCTAAAGGAAGCTGTTACTAATGTAATTACAGGCACTTTCTATGAAGCGTTGGATGTTCCGTTCAATAATTTAAGATAATTTATTTGTGCATGAGGTGAAGTGATTTATTTTCATGCACAATTTTTAATAATTATTAAAGAAAGGAGACGTAATACTATGTCATTACGTGATTTTATATTTCCACGTGATAAGTCAGCGTGGGATAAGATGCAAGATCAGTCCAAGCTTGATAGTACCAGGTATCGTGATGTACACGGCACGCAACAAATAGAGCGTGGTAAGTTGCAGAAAAAGATTAAACCGACATCTCGGATTATACTCGCTGCGATTGCTGGTTTAGCTGCTGCGATATTTGTATGGTTTGTGTTTAGTGGACTCTCGGCTGGTTTTTCTAATTTCAGTAATAAATCGACTGTTAAGCAGATTGACCAGAAGCTCGCTATCATAGATGTTGCTGAAAAAGGTGGGGTTAGTGATGAGGATCCATATTCGTTTTTAGATATAAAAGGGAATAGACATACTTACATCATGCAGACTCAATCAGCAAAGACTAATAGTGTTGTTTATAAACAGACTAACGAGCGAGGTTTAATTGCAAGTAGAGCGGCTGAGTATAGTAGTAAGGCTGAAGTACCAGTTCCAGCTTGGTACACAGAATGGAAAGCTCGTTCTATAAAAGAAATACAAGATGATGTTAAGAATAACAATTATGATAAAGAAAAACTAAAAGCTAATAAAGAACGACTTGAGAAAGAGGGTAATTTCGGAGAAGAAATTTCGAACTTAACTTTACTTAAGTTAATGGCAACTTTAGGTTCAGGTTTATTAACATTCTTTGCATTATATGCTGTATTTATGAAAAACTTAAGCGCTCAGAACTTACTTGCTGATACTAGTGATATTAATCAGTATGAAAATGACCAACATATTCAATTACCAGAAGAAGTTCATAGGAACTATGACTGGTTCCCGGATGTTGGGGCACATAGTGCCGTATCAGTTTCCAGTATGATATCACATACCGCACTTAGTAATAAGGGTATTAAGAAGATTGATTTAGCAAGACGACATAAGAAAGATACTGTTGATGAAGACGGTGAAGTTATCTATAAAGGTGATTATGTTGTCGATGAGAATGGTGATATTCAATTTGATAAAGTAGAGTTTTTTGATAAGAAATTCGCTACAGAATTATTTGAAGCATCATTTGTTGATGATAGTGTTGATAGTTTACGGGAGTGGTATGATGCTACGAAAATACCTTATAACCCAGGTAATAAAAATAGGGATAAACTTAAAGGTTATGATACGGTTGCTGATTTGATTAATAACGAATGGGAATTCCCGTATTACGAACCGCAACGTCCAGCAGGGGCATATATTGTTGATACTGCGCCAGTTAATACGATG